>CXWL01000256.1_pt1 | contig 275662 bp, 296 predicted proteins | sample 590931 | NCBI WGS metagenome assembly CXWL01 (sample SAMEA3498368, study PRJEB10139) | groundwater metagenome | biome: water well; material: biofilm material | place: Germany | collected 2015-04-27
ATATGGACCGCCGGCGTCCTCGCCGGCATGCGCCGGAGCCGGCCGGCGAGGACGCCGGCGGTCCATATTTTGGCTCAGCTGGAATCTGTTTCGCGGATGTAGGTGGCGGCGTCGGCGACGCTGAAATCACCGCTGGTGGGTTCTTGACGGGCGTAGGTGCGTGTGGGTTGCGCGAACAGTTTGCCGATCAGCGGGAGCTTTTGGATTAGGCGCGCCATGCGTTTGATGAGGCGCTCACGGTTGTTCCAAGCGCGGATGAGCGCTTCGTAGCGTTGCGCTAAGCCGTAAGCGCAGGCGGTTGTGGTGGGCCAAGCGTTCGGTGGTTTGCGTTTGGAAAGATGCCGGCTGGAAGCCGGCGGTCCGTTGCTGAGTAAGTTGAAGCCACAGCGCCAGGTGTTTGGGAATTCTGGATCGAAGGCGGCGCGTGGGCGCTTCTTGGTGCTGCGCGTTGGCGGCTTCGCTTCGACCGCCATTGCACGCGCGTCGATGTAGAGCACGCGGCGGAACAATTCTTCGCAGCGAAACAGCCAATCGCGGACGCGTTTGTATTCGGCGATGCGCAGCCAGGCTTTTTCGGCGAGATCGATCGGCGTGCCGAAGAGGTTGAACGCTGCATGCAGGAACGCTTCGAGCGTGGCCCAGAGGCTATCTCGGGTGATCGGCTCGCCTGCGGGATCGAGGATGGTGGCGGTTGTCATCGGCGCAGTATGCGGGCGGCAGCAAGTCGGTCGGATAGATTTCACGCGGACGCTCGCACGTGCGTGTTGCGCTTTGGCGCGCGAACGCTTGGTGCGCTTGGTGTTTATGGATCCCGGACTGCGCTGTCGCGCATCCGGGAAACGGTGGGAAATGCGGGGATAGGGGTAGGGTCTATCCTACAGCTTCGCCTGCAGCTTAGCGGCGCATGGTGAGGGTCAGGCCGGCGAAGCTTTCGTCGCGGCTGACGGTTTCGATGCCGACGGTGCTGGAGATTTCGCGTTCGACATAGGCGAGCGACGCTTGCACGCCGCTGCGCTCGTAAGTGACGCCGGCCGACATGTCGCCGACCTCGACGCGATCTTGCAGCGCCAGACCGGATGAATTGCGGCCGCCGAATTCGTTGCGCGAGCCGGGCTGCCAGGTGACGGCTTCGTCGTCGGACGCGGCGAACACGTACCAGCGCGGATCGCGGCCGCCTTGATCGTCGTCGCGGCGCACGAGGTTGCCGACGCGCACTTCAGCGCCGCGGCCTTCGCGGGTGAGGTCGCCTTGGCTGTCTGCGCCGATCGAGGCGCGCGGGGCGATGGAGACATCAACCGGCACGCCGGCGCGTTCGCCATCGGCGGCGAGTTCGAGTTGGACGGCGCGTTGTTCGCCTTCGCCGCGGCTGACGCCCAGTTCGCGGAAACGTTCGTCGGTGTTGGAAGAGACGTTGAGATTTAGCGTGCTGGCGGGGCTTTCGCCGGGGGCGGAGGATGGGTCCACGAAGGCGACGCCGCTGGTTTGCGCGAACGCCGTGGCGGCGATCGCAGACATCGCGGCAGCCCCCAAGAGGGCCCCCAAAACCGTGCCGGACTTCATCGTCTTAGACATCGCCGCCAGCCTTAAAGTTCATCACCAACCGTTCGCCGCGACAACATTGCTGAATTGAACAAAGTTCCCGTGGGCGCGAAATTGATGATGAATCCCTTCTGCAAACCGTGTCGTCAGGTCGATAGCTCAAGCCGTCTATGCAGTTTCAATGCCGCATCGTCAGCGTCAAGCCGGCGAAGCTCTCGTCGCTCGAGATCGTGTGCGAGCCGGCGGTGCGAACTGAGATCTCGCGCTCGACATAGGCCAAAGAGGCCTGCATGCGGCCGCGCTCGTAGGTGATGCCGGCCTGCAGGTCGCCAATTTCGACGCGGTCTTGCAGCGCGAAGGACGATGAACGCCCGCCGTCGAGGCTCGATCGCGCGCCAGGGCGCCAGACGAGCGCCTCGTCGTCGGAGGCGGCGAAGAAGTACCAGACCGGGATGCGCGAGGGCTGGTCGCGGCGGATGTTGGCGAGGCCGCGGCCGAGACGGAGCTCCGAGCCTTGGCTTTGGCTGGTGATGTCGCCGTTTTCGTCGACGCCCAAGGCGCCGCGTTGGGCGAACGAGACGTCGCCCATGCCGGTGCGTGCGGTCAGCGCGACCTCGTAGGAGCGGCTGCCGTTATGGTCGGCGGGCGGGCGGTCGGTTTCGGTGAAAGGGGTGAAGCGGGCGCCGTTTTGGGCGCGGATGGAGATGTCGATGCGCCGCTCGCTGCCTGGATCGGCGAAGCTCACGCCATCGAGCGCAGCGTAGGCGGAAGTGGGGCCGACCGCATCTTCGGCGGTTGCGACATTGAACGCGAGACTAGCAAGACCCACCAAGCCAACGACCACGAGAGTGCGTAAACGCATCCGAGATCCTCCAGCTTGTTAAGCATGAGGATGGGGTAATCGTGATTAACAGAGTGTTTCGATTGCTGCGCGGCGCCTACGCTTTGGGCGGCAGGCGCCTTTGCATGATCACGACGTCGAGCGTGCGGCCGAACTTTTCGCCGACGCCTTCAAGCGCGCCGATGGGCTTGAAACCGCATTTGCGGTGGACGCCGATCGAAGCGGCGTTGGCGCTGTCGCCGATGAACGCGAGCGCCTCGCGGGCGCCGTCGCCACGCAACACGGCCAGCAGCTCGGAGAGCAGCAATTGGCCCGCGCCTTGGCGGAGCGACGCTGGCGCGACGTAGACCGAGACCTCGAAGGTCTTCGCATAGGCGGCGCGGTCTCGGTATTGGCGGGCGTAGGCAAAGCCCAGCACGCGGCTGAGATCGGTGGTGGGCGAGGCGACGAGGTAGGGCCAGCCGTGCGCGACCACGTCCGACCAGCGGGCGGTCATCTCATCGAGACTGGGCGGGTCGATCTCGAACGTGCCGGTGCCGGTGGTGACGTGGTGGGCGTAGATCAGCTGGACGGTCTGCAAATCCTGCTGGAAGCAGGGGCGGACGAGCAGGGGAAAGCTGGCGGTATTCATCGGTCTTCGGGGCTTAGGCGCCGGCGGGCTGCCTTACAATGCCTCCATTCATTGGATGCTCACCCGAAATGGGTAAACTGGGCCTCGTGACGGGTTTTGCGGGATATGGATGGCGGGGCCTGGCCCCCGGCCTCGTGGCGGCGGCGCTTTCGGCGTGCGCGAGCACGCCCGCGCCGATCGCCAATTGGCCTGACCGGCAGCCGCCGCCGTTTGTCTATCAGGGGCCCGATCCGATCGATCCTTATGCGCCGCCGCGGATATTGGCCGACGCGCCGCCAGTCCAGTGCGTGCCGTTTGCCCGGTCTGCTTCAGGTATCGAGATCTATGGCGACGCCAATACTTGGTGGAGCCAAGCAGCCGGGCGTTATCCGCAGTCAAACCAGCCGGCGCCGGGCTCGGTTCTTGTGCTGCGCGGCTATGCCGACGCCACGCGAGGCCATGTCGCGGTGGTGACGGCCATCGTGTCCGAGCGGGTGATCCGCGTCGACCACGCCAATTGGCTGAACCAGGGCGAGACCAGCTTGTCGGTGCCGGTGATGGACGTTTCGGCCGCCAATGATTGGTCCGAGGTGAAGGTCTGGTACATCCCGGGCGACCATTGGGGCGGGCGGAACTACCAGGTGGAAGGGTTCATCCATCCCTTCCTGCTTGAGAACATCAGTTGAACATCAGAAGTTAAAGAAGTTCGCGCTGTATTACAGTTGCGACATTAACCATTACTTCCCGCGCTTTTCCCCCAATATCCTGTGTTCTGCGGGCATCTTTACCATATTGGGACAACACTAAGCGATCTTCATCCGTGCGCTTAAGTGTTCTTTAAGCTCAATCCGGCGTTTTGGTCACCAGATTGGGGTTAAGCGCCTCGCCTGGTTCATGCCCACCATGTCACCTCGCGCCATTCTTCTCGCAGCTTGCGCCGCCGCCGGCTTCACGGCGACGGAAGCTGAAGCTCTGACGCCGTTGGCGTTCGAAGCGTCGTTGGACCCGTCCGTGCTCGATGGCGCGGCCTCGCCCTACGCCAGCCTCGCGCCGCAATCGTTCGAGCGCCTCCCGGACGTGGCCTATGAGCCGACGGCCTATGTGGCGGACGCCGCTGCTGGGCTTCAATGCGTGCCGTTTGCACGCGAAGAGTCCGGCGTCGAAATCTATGGCAACGCCAATACCTGGTGGGCCCAAGCGCGCGCTGGTTATGAGCGCAGCCGGGCGCCGGAAGAGCAGGCCGTGATGGTTCTGCGTGGCTACGCCACCGATGCGCGCGGCCATGTGGCCGTCGTGCGCGAGATCGTGTCGCCGCGCCTGCTGATCGTCGATCACGCCAATTGGCTGAACGGCGGCGAAGTCACCCGCAACGTTCCCGTCCGCGACGTCTCGGCTGCGGGCGACTGGAGCCAGGTTCAGGTGTGGAATGTCGTCGGCCAGCACTGGGGCGGGCGGAAATATAACGTTCAGGGCTTCATTCAGAACCTGGTGCAGGACGTGCGCGACCAGGTGGCGGCCGAGCAGGCCGCGCCGCTGGTCGGCTAGACTTTATCCGGGTCTTTGGGCGAGGGCGGCTGCGCGACCGAATGCGAGCCGCTTTCCGTAACGCCATAATCCTGCGAGCGCTGGCCGAACGTGGCCAAATCGAAGCCCTCGGCGGCTAGGCCGCGCTTCAAAAGCTCGCGAACCGCCGCAGCCCGACTGGGCATACGGCGCTTGAAACGCCAATCATCGAGAGCCGCAAGCTCCTCTGGCGTCAGCATAATTTGCAGTCTTTCACCGCGTGTAAGGTCGTTCATGGGCCTTCCCCAAGGCGCGTCCGGTTGGGGACGCCTCCTGAGCACAATGCGCCTCTTACTCATTGGTTCCATTCTGCAGAAAAACCGTCAAGAACAGAGGCTACTAATAGTATTCAGTAGGTGCAAAAGCGCGATAATTGGACGGTTTCAAATATTCACGGCCAGGGCGGCAAATAAAACTATTAATGCGACGTTGTTGGGGGTACGGTTTTCTTGCGGGACTAATCGGAAAACACGCCATGGAACGTTTGGACCTCAAAGCGAAACTCATGGTTTCGCCGGAAGAAGAACTCACGGACGAAGAATTGCGCGTTCGCGAGGCGCACCACCGGATCGCCAACGATCTGGCGGTTCTGGGGACGCTCGTCCGCCTTCAGGCCCAGACCTATACCGATGGCGGCGCCCTGCTGCTGCCCGCTGATGCGCGCCAGCTGCTGGCTGAGGTGGCCGGGCGCGTGGATGCCGTAAGCCGGCTGCACCGGGCGCTGTGCGCCAATCTCAATGGTCAAACGCCGACCGCCTTTATCGAGGACGTCTGTGCCGAGACGGCCAAGCTGGCGGCCAGCAAAGGCATCGTCGTGCGCTGCAAAGCCGATCTGCACGCACATCTTAGTGTCGAGCGGCTGCGGACGCTCGGCCTGATGATGCACGAGATGATCATGAATTCGCTCAAGCATGCGCACCCGGCTTCGGCCTCAGGGACGATCAGTGTCGAGTGCGTGGCCCGCGACGATGGCACGCTGACGATGTCGGTGCGCGACGATGGCGTGGGCTTGCCTGAGGGCTTTGATCCTCGCGCGGCGAGCAGCTTCGGGATGCGGCTGATCCACAAGCTCGCGGCGCAGTTGGACGGGGAAATGAGCTTCGACTCGAACGATCTGGGCTTGGCCTGCCACTTTCGCGCCGCACCCCGCGCTGAATAGACCCGAGAACGCGCGCCCGCTGTTCCCAGCCGGTCAGAAGCCGGTTTAGGATCAATGCGCTGGGGTGAGGGCCCCGGCGCAAAAGCGTGAGGCGGGACTATGGGGAACGGCGCGACAGCGACGGCGGGCGCTCAGCCCGCGCGTGCAGCAAAGAAAAAACGCGAAGGCGGCATCGCGCTGTTTCGCTGGATCACGCGCAATCCGCTGTGGGATGGCTTCATCTTGCTGTGCATCGTCGCCAACGCGGCGATCCTTGGATACGACGCGCATTTCGGCGAGACCAACCAATATCACGGCCTCATCGAGCAGTGGAATCTCTACTTCCTTTGGATTTTCACCGGCGAACTCGTGCTCGAATTTTTGGCGCAGGGGCCGGACAAATATCTGCGCAACGGTTGGAACTGGTTCGACTTCATCGTTGTCGGCATTTGTTACGTCGCCACCAATCCGGCGATCTCGGCGTTGCGGACGTTGCGCGTCATGCGCGTGTTCCGCCTGATCAGCGCGGTGCCGCAGATGCGGCGCGTTGTGGAGGCGTTGTTCAGCGCGTTGCCCGGCATCATGGCGACGTTCGCGATCCTCTCGATCGTATTCTACATCGGCGCGGTGATGGCGACGACGTTGTTCCACAACGAAGTCGGCTTCCGCGATCTCGGCGAGAGCGCGCTGAAATTGTTCGCGCTCACGCAATTTGATGGCTGGGGCGACACGATCGCGCAATTGCAGCCGAATTATCCGTGGGCATGGGCCTTCATCATGGGCTTCACCATCATCGCCGCGTTCGCGGTGCTGAACCTGTTCGTCGGCGTGATCGTCGAAGCGGTGCAAGCGGCGCCGCAGGAAGAGATCAAGCAGGACATCGCCGACGTCGAGCAGGACGTGGGCGAAGTGCAAGACGCGCAAGCGGACGCTGCCGTTGTTCAACAGCGTATTTTGACGGAACTGCAAGCGGTGCGCGCTGAGATCGCGGCGCTGCGTGGCGCGCCGCCGCAAGGCTAGAACACGCTGTCGGGATCGACGGCGTCAAAATCGCCGGCCGTTGGCTCGACGGTTGAGGCGTGCGCAAGCGGCAATCGCGCTTCGAGCAGTGTTTCGACGAACGGCGAACTGACGCACCGCACCGAGCCGCCGTGCGCCTCAACCATCTGGCGCGCAAGCGAAAGGCCGACCCCGGCGCTGACGCCTGTCGCGGGCGAGGCGCCGGCCGCGAACGCTTCGAATGCGGTCCGCTCACGACCCGGCGCGAAGCCGGGGCCGCGGTCGATCACGGCTAAGGCTGCATAGTCCGCAGCGCGGCGAACTTGAACGGCAATGGGCCCATGGGCCGCGCCGTGTTTGATCGCGTTTGAAATGAAGTTGGTGGCGATCTGACGAAAGCGCAAAGGATCGGCCCAGATTTCGACGTTCGCATCGATATGGATGATGGCGCGCCTGCCTTCGTCCAGCGCCGCGCGTAGTTCGGCGACCGCCGCTTCGATGATCTCCTCGGCGTTGATCGCGCGTGGCGACACGCTGAGCGCGCCGTGCTCAGCCCGCGCGGTTTCCAGAAGGTCGCTGGCGAGCGTTTGTAATTGGCGGCTGGCGCCGGCCACTGCGTCCAAGAGATTGGTTTGCCGCTCGGTCACCGGGCCGGCGCTGGCGACGAGTTCGGCGCATCCCTGGATCGCATTGAGCGGCGTGCGAATCTCATGGGCGAGGCCCATGAGCAGGCGCAACCGCGCCTGCGCTGTTGCAGCGGCCTGATTGCGTTGCTGATCGAGTTCTCGGATCAGCCCGTCGCGCTCATCGAGAATGGCGGCGGCGGCGAAGGCCACCAGGCCGTTCACGATCAGGAACGCCTGCGTGATGGCGAGGCGCGTGCTGAGCGTCGCGATGTCGGAATATGCGGACTGGGTGGCGACAGGTACGATCGCCAGCGTGCACGCGGTCATCACCAACATGACGCCAAAGGCGCGATGGCGGATGGCCGCGAGGATCAAGATTGGCGTGAGAAACATCAGCATCGCCAGGCGATGCGCGAAGACGATCGCGAGAAAAACCGCAGCGATCAGCGCAAGGCCGAGAGCGGCCTCCACGATCACTCCGGGCCCGCGAAGGCGAGTGGCGCCTTCCGGCGTGAACAGGAGGCCCATTGGCGCGACGATCAGCAGCCCAAGCGAGGAAGGCAACCACCATTGCAGCCAGAGCTCAGCGATGTTGTCGCCTGTGAGCGCGGCCAACCCGACTGCACCGAATATCGCGCCTGCGGCTGGCGCCAACATGGCGGCTATCAACAGTCGCCTGAGCAACAACGTGATCGAGTATTGGATGTCGGTTGGCGCCGGCGTGCGTACCCCGCGCATCACCGCGTAGGCGAAGGCGATCTCGGCAAGGTTGCCAATCGTGAACACGACGGACTGGGCAACCGGGTTGCCGCACAGCAAGTTTGCGCCGAGCAAGGCCGCGCTGATGAGCGCCCACGCCATGGCGTGCAGGCGCCGATCGGCCCGCAGCCGCAGCAGCGCGACGAGTGCGATGCCGTTTGACGGCCAAAACGCCGCGATGTGCAGGTCGCCTTTTGAGACTTCGATCGACGCGATCGAGGCGAAGAAGATCAACACGACCCCGATCGCGAGAGATGCGAGGCCGCCTCGAGCGCGTGTCATAAGGCTAGATCAGCCATTCCGTTCGCCGCCGCTCGGGGCCCGAATACAGGCGGCTTATGTCGCGACGGCGGTCCGGGCCGAAATAGTACGGCGCTTCGACGTAGGTGCGCGGAGATGTCAGCACCTGTTGAACGCGAAGCCCCAACAGCGCAGGCGAGACCGGTTTCGCCAGGAACGCGTCGGCGCCGGCGTCACGCGCCCGCGCGATAGCGCTCATTTGGTTTTGACCGGACACAACGATCATCGGCATGCGGCGCGCTGGGTGGTTGGGATCGGCGCGGATCGACGCGACGAAATCGAGGCCGTTGTCGTCCTCCAGCGCGACGTCGACGATGGCGATGTCGTATTGGAGCAAGTCGAGATGGGCGCGCGCTTGCGCGACCGTTGGCACAGCGTCGACGGATTCCACCGCCATGGCGCGCAGCATCTCCTTCAACATCGTTTGCATGTGCTTGTTGTCTTCAAGCACGAGAGCCGTGGAATGCGGTTTCATGCGATCCCTCCCAATGGTGGCGGGAGGCTCGGTAATCGAAATTAACGAAAGCTTTCCGGGCGGCTGGCGTACGTCGCAAATCCTCGTGATTGTCAGCAACCTGAGCGCGTGGTGGAGTGCACGTGCGGGGAAACCGTGGGCGCGATAGTGTGCCGTCGAGTTGTGGGAGCGGAACGTGACGGGAGTACGCGCGGTATCGACGCCGGCTTTGATCGCATTCGCGGCTTTAGCGGCGAGCGCGATCGTTGCGTACGGGTTTGTGTCGCATGGCGGCTGGACCAGCGACGGCGCGACGGCGGCGGCGCGGTGGACGGCGCGGTTTTCGTTTTTATGGTTCGTGACCGCGTGGTCGGCTTCGGCGATCGCGCGGCTGTGGCCGGGTGGTTGGCGCAGCGTGTTGCTGCGGCGCCGGCGCGCATTGGGTTTGAGCTTCGCGGCCGCGCATTTCGTGCATTTGATCGCGCTGCTGATCGCGGTGTTTGTGTTCGCGCGCGAGAGCAGCGTGGCGACCATCTATGGCGGCGGCTTTGGCTATGTGCTGGTTGCGGCGATGGCGCTGACGTCGAACGACGCGGCGGTGCGTGCGCTTGGGCCGGCGCGCTGGAAGCTGCTGCACGCGTTCGGCGGTTACGTGATCGCCGCGATTTTCGCGGTGTCGTATTACGGGCGCTTGGAAACCAAGCCGCTGCTGGCGTTCGTCACGTTGGGTTTGCTGGGCATCGCGGTGGCGTTGCGGCTCGCCGCGTGGGGCAAACGCTTTAGCGCGAAGCGACCAGCACCGGTGGGCTGAGCGGGGAATTGATGCCCTGGATCACGCCATTGCTGGCTTCGATATCCTGCATCACCACAAGCTCGTCATTCACACGCAAGCCGTCGCGGCCGTCGATGCGCACGTAATCGCCGCTGCTGCTTTCGGTGCGCGCGGTGTGTCCGCCGGCGCTGTCCGTCGTCACGCGTTCGGGCACCACGTGGTAGCTGACGAAGGCGATCGCTTCTTCATGGCGCTGCGGATTGGTGAGGCGCGCGCGCTGACGCGGATCCATGTCGCGGAACGCGTCGTCGGTGGGCGCGAAGATCGTGAACGGGCCTTCGCCGCGCAATATCTCCTGCATGCCGGCGGCTTCGACGACGTCGAGGAACATCGTGAATTGGCCGGTGGCGGCGGCGACCGCGAGCACGTCGCCCTCAGCTTCTGGCTGGGCGGTGTCGGATATGGCGACGAAGAACCGATCCGGCGCGCTGGCGGCGATGGTGGGGGCGCAGCAGAGCGCGGCGGCGAGAAGGGCGGTGCGTATTGTCATGGCGCGATAACCGTCGGCGGCGCGCGGAGGTTTCCGCTGCTGGCTGCTTTGTCATGGTGAACGGTGTGCGGGGTGTGACACGGGTCACACCGCAGGCCGGCTTGGCGGTTTAGGTTGACGCTTGGGAGCGCCGCCATGGCCAAATCGATGCGCAAACCATCCGACGATAAGGAATGGCACATCGCTGCTTTGCTTGCGCTGGCGTGGACGCTGGCGCTCGTCGGCATGCTGATCCACTGGCTCTCCAGCTAGGGCGCGCTATCGCGTCACATTTCTATGACCTTGCAGCCGCTGGCGCGGGGCCATGGCATCAGCCAAAATGAAGTCATGACTTCGGTTTGGACCCGCATTGTCGAACTGGCGCAGCGTGCGTTCGATCCGGAGGCCGATCCGCCGGAATACGGTGAGGAATGCGCGCCGCGTCCGAACGATGTGGGCTTCACTGCCGCCGTGATCGGGCTCGCGGCGAAGATGGCCAAAGCCGATGGCATCACCAGCGAAGCTGAGCTCGCCGCCGCCGCGCAGGTGTTTCGCCCGCCGCCGGGCGAGGAGGCGCATTTCAAACGCGCGTTTCTGCTGGCGCAGGAGACCGTGTTAGGATTTGATTCCTACGCAAAACAGATCGGCCGCAAGTATCGCGCGCGTCCGTGTCTGCTTGAGGACGTGCTGGACGGCCTCTTTCACATCGCCGCCGCCGATGGGCGGGTGGACGAGGCGGAATTGGTGTTCCTGGAGGCGGTGGCCGAGCATTTCGGCTTCTCCGAGATGGAGTTCCGCCGCATCAAGGCGACCAATCTCGGCCCCGACGCCAACGATCCTTACGCGGTGCTGGGCCTGTTGCCGGGCGCAAGCACGGAAGAGGTGCGCCAGGCGTGGCGGCGGCTGGCGGCGGAAAACCACCCCGACCGCATGACCCAACGTGGCGCGCCGCCGGAGTTTGTCGAGATCGCCCGCGACAAGACCGCCGCGATCAACGCCGCCTACGCGAAAATCCGTGAGGAACAGTCCGTCCCGGTGAAATAGCGGACGGCGCCCAAACCGCGCCTCATTGACCGGCAAGGGTCTTGCTCCGATATGCGTTGAGACCACGGAGCGCTTGCTTAATGCCGACGTCCGCCACCTTCGACTCTTCATCCGCGATGAGCGCCATCGGCCGCGCTCTGGCGCTGGCGATGTTGGTGATCGGATCGGTGCTGGCGGTGGTGTTTGCGTTCGCCGCCGCTGTGGTGGCAGGCTTGTTGGTGTTGGGCGCCGCGATTGCGCTTCGCTTCGCGCCGAAGCGTGCGCGGCCGAGCAACGGCCCCGAAACGCTCGACGCGCGCCGCACTCCCGATGGCTGGGTGGTTGAGACCCGCCGCTCGCACTGAGCTTGCGCGCTGCGTCAGAGTGACGACAGTGCGCTTATGAGCGATTTGCGATTCATCGATCGGCCCTCGCCCAATTTCGACACCCGCACGCGCGCGATCGATTTGGTCGTGCTGCATTATACCGGCATGCAGGATGGCGAGACCGCTTTGGCGCGGCTCACCGATCCCGCGCCCGTCGCCGGCAAATTTCCCGGGCCGTGGCAGAGCGACAGCGTGGCGGCGGACGCGCCGTTGTCGCGTGTCAGCACGCATTATGTGGTGGGCGATGATGGCGCGATCTATCGCGTTGTCGATGAAGCCAATCGCGCGTGGCACGCCGGCGTTTCGAGCTGGCGCGGCGAGGGCGATGTCAATTCGAGCGCGATCGGCATTGAGATCGTCAATGGCGGTCACGATTTTGGGCTGCCGGATTTTCCCGACGCGCAGATTGAGGCGGTGATCGCTTTGGTGCGCGATATCCTGGCGCGACGCGGGCTCGCGCCGGCGTGCGTGGTGGCGCATTCCGACATTGCGCCAGATCGTAAGCTCGATCCTGGCGAGAAATTTCCGTGGCGGCGTTTGGCCGAAGCCGGCGTTTCGGTTTGGCCGAAGAGCGCGGCGTGGGTTGCGAGCACGGACGACAAGATCGGCACGGTGCAGCAGCAGTTGGCGGCGTTTGGCTACGGTGTCGAAGCGTCCGGCGCGATGGATACGCAAACCAAAGCGGCGTTGATGGCGTTTCAGCGCCGCTTTCGCCCGCATCAGATCGACGGCGCCGCCGACGATGAAACGCGAGCGATGCTTGCGGGATTGCTGGCGCGATAAAAAAAGGACGGCCGGCTTGCGCCGACCGTCCACTGCCGAGAGCTCCGAAATCAGTTGCGGCGACGGCGCGCCGATTGCCCATCGCCATTCACATCGCCCGACGCGACGCGAACGCCGCCGCGCGAAGCCGGCTGAGCCTGTGTGTCGTTGCCGCCGCCGGTGACGATGGCGCCCACGTCAACGCTGACGCCGCTCGTGCTCGACAAAGTGACGCCGCCGATCGAGAGCGAGAAACCGCGACGCTGGCGCGGTGGTGCGGTCGTTGGGGCTGGCGCAGGCGTTGCGGCGGCGGCGGTCGGGCGCGCGACGTCGGCGCCGCAATGCCCGCAGATCGGCAGTTCCGGCATCAGGCCGGTCCCCGTCGGCGGGATCGGCGCCGCTTCCGCTTCGTTGGCGCGCAAGATCATCAGGCCGTCGGTCAACGCATCGGCTTGGGGCGCGGTGGCGTAGCGAACGGGCAAGAGTCCATCGGTGGCGGCAGATTGCTGTGCGGGGATGTCGGCGCCGCAATGCCCGCAGACTGGCATTTCCGGCATCAGTCCGGTCCCCGTCGATGGGGTCGGCGCGGGCTGCGGCTCGGTGGCGTGGCGAATGATCAAGAGGCCATCGGTGGTGGCAGCTTGCTGGGTCAGGATGTCAGCGCCGCAATGGCCGCAGACCGGCTGTTCCGGGACGAGGCCCTGGCCGTTTGTGGTGACGGCGGTCGGCGCGGCGGCAGCGGCGCGGGCGCGTGAGCCGCGATCGCGCTGTACGGCGGGCACGATCAAACCGACGCCCGTTTGGCCTCGCCCATTGCTCACGTTTTGACCGGGCGTCGCGGTCGGCGCTTCCGAAGGGGGCGGCGGCGGCGGCGGCGGACTATCCTCGCCCGGCACGGAGCCGAATTCCAAAAACGGCTGCGCCGTCGCCGGGGTGGCGAAGGCCAGAACCGCGACGGCGGCCAGCAAGGCGATGGAATGGGTTTTCATGGGACTGCTTCCTCCTGTTGATTCCCTAGAGCGTCTCTCTAGAGTGGTACTCTAGATTGATACTCTGGCGCAAGCAGAAAGAATGTGACACTAGTCACACTGGATTCGATGAGATCAGCGACGCCTCCCCAGACCACCCGTGACCGTATTCTTGACGCGGCGACCGAGCTGTTCGTGTCGGACGGAGAAGAGCGCGCCTCGGTGGCCGAGGTGTGCCGCCAGGCCGGGGTGTCGAACGGCAGCTTCTTCCACCATTTCCCGAGCAAGGAAGAGCTGGCGCTGGAAGTGACGTTGGCGCTGCGGCGGGAATATTGGTCGCATTTGCTGATGGCGCTGGAATCCAGCGCCGACGCGATGGCCGGCATTGCCGCCACCATCCGCGCCGCGTTCGAGTATCAGCAACGCTTCCCGGACAAGTACCGCTTCAGCCGCAGCGACGACGCGCCCTGGATGCGCGGCAATGCGGTGCGCGTGCGTGACGACAACGCGCCGTATCGCGGACGGGCGGCGCAATGGGTCGGCGCGCATGTCGCGGGTGGGCAGCTCGCTTTGTTCGCGCCGGAGATTTACGGCGCGCTGATGTTCGGTACGCCGCACTGGGTGGTGCGCAACGCCCACTCAGGCGCCGCGCCGACCGATCTGGACGCGGTGGCGGAGGAGTTGGTGCGTTCGATTCAGAAAGCGCTTTCGCCGTGAGCTATCGCCGCGCGCGCGGCTCGCTTATATCTCGCGCGCCAGTCGGCCGGACGGCCGCGGGCGCGTAAGCGTTCGAGGAAAGTCCGGGCTCCACACGGATGCGACGGCGGGTAACGCCCGCCGGAAGCAATTCTAGGGATAGCGCCACAGAGAACAGACCGCCGGAGAGCTTCGGCTCGAAGGTAAGGGTGAAACGGTGGGGTAAGAGCCCACCGCCGCGACCGTAAGGAAGCGGGCACGGCAAGCCCCGTCGGGAGCAAGACCGAATAGGAGCACACGTCGCTTCGGCGACAGGTCCGTCCGTGGACCGTGCTCGGGTTGGTCGCGAGAACCGCTCAGCAATGGGCGGTCCAGAGGAATGGTCGTCACCTCGGCAACGAGGAACAGAACCCGGCTTACAGGCCGACTGGCATTTTGTTTCGCGGACTCGCTGTAGAGTTCGCGCATGAGATTTCCATTCCAGATCTCCGTCATTCCGGACGCGCGAAGCGCGATCCGGAACCCAGGGGATCGTAGGGCGGTGTGTGTGCCCCTGGGTTCCGGGTTCCGCCTGCGGCGGCCCCGGAATGACGGAGGATTTTTGTGAGCCACGCGCCGGTTCTGCTTGATGAAGCCATCGAAGCGCTCGCGCCGCAGCCGGGCGGGCTTTACCTCGACGCGACCTTTGGCGGTGGCGGGTACACGCGCGCGCTGCTCGAGCGGGGCGTGCGGGTGATCGCGTTCGACCGCGACCCGGCGGCGATTGAACGTGGGCAAAGTCTTAAGGCCGCCTTTCCCGATCGGTTTACGCTTGTTCATGCGCGCTTTGGCGAGATGGGCGACCACGTCAACGAAGCCTTAGCGGGGGCTGTGTTCGATCTCGGCGTGTCCTCGTTCCAGTTCGACGAGGGCGAACGCGGGTTTTCGTTTCAGGCGGACGGCGATTTGGACATGCGCATGGAGGCGGCCGGACCAAGTGCTGCGGACGCGGTCAACAAGCTGTCCGAGCAGGCGCTTGCGCAATTGATCTACGCCTATGGCGAAGACGACGATAGCCGCCGCATCGCCCGTGGCGTGGTGCAGGCGCGCGCGGCCGCGCCGATCACGCGCACGACGCAATTCGCCGAGATCGTCGAACGCGCGGTGGGCGGGCGCAAAGGCGCGCGCATCCATCCAGCGACCAAGACGTTCCAAGCTTTGCGCATTCTGGTGAACGATGAGCTCGGTGAATTGGCGCGCGGGCTTTCAGCCGCTGAGCAGGCGTTGGCGCCGGGCGGGCGGTTGGTCGCGGTTTCGTTTCACTCGCTTGAAGACCGGATGGTGAAGCGCTTCCTGGTGGAGCGCGCGGACGCAGGCGGGCGCGGCTCACGTTACGCGCCGGATCTGCCGCCGGAGCGGGCGCCGAGTTTCACATTGGAGCGCAAGCGCTCGACGACGCCGAGCGATGCGGAAACTGCGATCAATCCGCGTGCGCGTTCGGCCAGCTTGCGATGGGCGGTGCGCACCGACGCGCCGGCCTGGGAGGCGCTCGATGCGCCGATGCTGGCGCCTGTGGCGGAGGCCGAATGGGAAAAGCTCAATTAAAGCGCGGGCTGCAGATTGCGGCGGCGGTGCTGATCGTGGTGCTGGCGATCGGGCTTTACAAAGCCAAGAGCGACGCCGCGCGCACCGAAGCGCATGTGCAGGATTTGCAGCGCCAGATTGGCGACACCGAAGCCGACATGCGCGCGTTGCGCGCCGAGATCGCGCATCTGGAGAGCCCGGAGCGCGTTGAGGGCCTGGCTGAGCGTCACCTGGGTTTGACGGTGGGCGCGGAAGGCGCGGCGTTGCCGGAAAGCGCGATCGATCAAAGCTTGCCGGCGCCGCGCAGTACGGGCGCGCAATGAGGCCGTTCGGCGCTCTCACGCAGGCCTACGACGCGCCGGTCGCGGAGGCGGCGCCTGCGCGCAATCGCGTGCGCTTGCTGGCGTTGGGAATTTTGGCGCTGTTTGTGTTGCTGTCCGGGCGGGCGGTGCAGTTGGCGTTTTCAGGCGATCCGATTGCGCGCCAAGCGCGCGCGGCGGCGGGCGCGACGATCGCGCGCGCCGATCTGGTGGACCGCAACGGCGTGCTGCTGGCGACGACCGTACGCGCGTACGCGCTGACGGCCGTGCCCGCGCGCGTGGTCGATCCGGTGGCGACGGCGGCGGCGCTGATCGGCATGTTTCCGGATTTGAACCGCGCCGACACTGAACGCCGCCTCGGCGATGCGTCGCGGCAATTGGTGTATCTTTCGCGCGGGCTGACGCCTGGGCAGCGCGAGCAAGTGCTGGAGCTTGGGCTGGGCGGCATCGGTTTTGAAACCGAAGATCGCCGCGTCTATCCGAACGGCACATTGGCCGCGCATGCGCTTGGCTTCACCGATGTCGATCTCAATCCGCTCGCCGGCGCCGAAAGGGGTTTGGATGGCGCGATCCGCGCGGCGGGTGCGGCGAACCATCCGCTGAGCCTCTCGCTCGACGTGCGTATGCAATACGCGCTTGAAACCGAACTCGATGCGTCGGCGCGGGCGATGGGCGCGAGCGGGGCGGCGGCGATTTTGCTCGACGCGCGCAGCGGCGAAGCTTTGGCGCTGGCGTCGTGGCCGGCGTTTGACCCGAACGCGGCGGGCCAGGCCGGCGAAACCGCGCGGCGTGACCGCGTCGCCGGCGACGTGCACGAGTTGGGCTCCACCATCAAACCGTTCACGGTGGCGATGGCGTTGGAGCAAGAGGTGACGACCGCCGCCGAGGTGTTCGATTTCTCGCAACCCTTCGCCGTCGATGGCGATGTAATCCGCGATCACGAACCGGCGGTGCATGGACTGGCGGGCCTGCGAGAGATCATGACGCATTCGTCCAACATTGGCGCGGCGCGCTTGGCGTTGCGTTTGGGCGGTGAGCGGCAGCGCGATTATCTCGGGCGTTTGGGATTGCTGGCGCCGTCGACGCTGCAGGTGGGACGCAATCAAGCGCCGATCGCGCCGGCGCCGCGTGCGCGCCGCGATGTGGCGGGCGTGGGCTTTGGCTATGGCCTGGCGGCGACGCCGGCGGCGCTGGCGGGCGCTTACACCATCTTCGCCAACAATGGCGCGCGCGTGCAGCCGACCTTGCTGCACAATGCCGCTGGCGATGCGCCGGAGCTTTCGCCGGTGTTCTCGCCGCAGACGACGCGCCAGGTGCTTGCTTATATGCGCGCGGCGGTGACCAGCGGCACCGGGCGCGCGGCCGATGTTCCGGGACTGGGCGTGGCCGGCAAGACCGGAACCGCTGAAAAGCTCGGCGAGGACGCCGAGTACGACGCCAGCCGCAATTTTTCCTCGTTCGCGGGCGTATTTCCGGCGCATGACCCGCGCTATGTGATCGTGGTTTCGCTCGACGATGTCGCCGCGGGCGAGGCCGGCGGGGTGGCCGCGGCGCCGGTGGTGGCGCGCACGCTGCGCCGCATCGCGCCGATGCTGGGGCTGAACGTCACCGCGGCGCGGTAGGAGAGAATGTGAGACTTCGCGAGCTTTTCCCCGACGCGTCCACCGACGTCGAGATCACGGGCATGACCGCGGATTCGCGGCGGGTGAAGGCTGGGTTTTTGTTTGCGGCGCTGAAGGGCGTCGCCGCGCACGGGCGCGAGTTCGTGGCGCAAGCGAAAGCTAACGGCGCAGCGGCGGTGTTGAGTGCGGGCGATCTGGGCGCCGATCCGGGTGTGCCGCAGGTGATCGCGCAAGAGCCGCGCGCGGCGTTTGCGTCGGCGGCGGCGGCATTTTATCCGCGCCGGCCGGGTACGATTGTCGCGGTGACGGGCACCAACGGCAAAAGCTCGACCGTCGATTTTCTGCGCCAGATCTGGATGCACGCGGGCAAGAACGCCGCGAGCGTGGGCACGTTGGGCGCGATCACGTCGCGCGGGGTTGTTGATCTTGGGCACACCACGCCCGATCCGGTGGCGATCCACGCGACATTGCAGGCGTTGGCCGATGATGGCGTGACGCATGCGGCGATGGAGGCCTCGAGCCATGGGCTTGAGCAACATCGCGTCGATGGCCTGACGTTCGATGCGGGCGCTTTCACCAACCTCACGCAAGATCACCTCGACTATCACCTCGACATGGCGAGCTATCGCGAGGCCAAGCAAAAGCTGTGGGCGCGCGTGAGAGCGGGCGGCGTGGCGGTGATCAATGCCGACGCAGGCGAAGCGCCGGCGTTTGAGAAAAGCGCGGTGCAGCGCGGCTTGAAGCTGGTGTTGTGCGGTTGGCGCGCGCCGCGCGCGGAGGCGCTGAAGATTGTCGAGATCGCGCCGCGGCCGAACGCGCAATCGCTGACGCTGAGCTGGAACGAGCACGAAGCGCAGGTTGAGCTGCCGCTGATCGGTGAGTTTCAGGCGTTGAACGCGGTGTGCGCGGCGGCGTTGGCGCTGTCCTTGGGCGAAAAGCCGGAGGCGGTTTGGGCCGGCATGAGCAAGTTGAAGCCGGTGAAGGGCCGCATCGAGCATGTGGGCGCCAGCAAAGACGGCGCGCATGTGTTCGTGGATTACGCGCACACGCCAGACGGGCTCGATGTGCTGCTGCGCGCAGCGCGCCCGCATGCGCCGGGACGGGTGATCGTGGTGTTCGGCTGCGGCGGCGATCGCGACGCGGGCAAGCGTCCGAAGATGGGCGCGATCGCGGCGCGGCATGCCGATGTGGTGATCGTTACCGACGACAATCCGCGCGGCGAAGATCCGGCGTCGATCCGCGCGCAAGTGTTGGCCGGTGCGCCCGGCGCCACCGAGATTGGTGATCGCGGCGAGGCAATCCGCGCGGGTGTGGGCATGTTGCGCGCTGGTGATGCGCTGCTGATTGCGGGCAAGGGCCACGAGACGGGGCAGATCATCAAAGGCGTCGTGCATCCGTTCGCGGATCAGGACGTGGCGCGCGAGGCGTTGGGGATTGCATGAAGCGCGCGCGTCTGAACTCCCCGCCCCTTGCGGGCGGGGTTGGGGGTGGGGTAGCGGCGGTGTGGTGTCAGAACGCTTGCGCAAACACCCCCCTCCCATCCTCCCCCGCAAGGGGGGAGGAGGAGCGAACGCTTGATGCGTTTGCGTGTCGGCAATCGAGAGGGAGCGCGTTTTGAAGCAAGTAATTTGGAACGCGCAGGAAGCTGCCGGCGCGACCGGCGGCAAGTTGCTGCATGGCGAAGAATGGACCGCCGCCGGCATTTCCATCGACACGCGCACGCTGGAGCCCGGCGATCTGTTCGTGGCGCTGAAAGATGCGCGCGATGGGCATGACTTTCTGGCGCAGGCGTTTGTGAGCGGCGCGGCGGCGGCGTTGGTGTCCGAGCCGGAGAAGGCCGAGGGCCTGGGGCCGGTGCTGGTGGTGGGCGATGTGCTCGACGGCTTGCGCAAGCTGGCGCATGGCGCGCGCAATCGCAGCGACGCCAAACGCATCGCGGTGACGGGCTCGGTGGGCAAGACATCGACCAAGGAAGCGTTGGCGCATTGCTTGGCGGCGAGCGGGCCGACGCATCGTTCGGTGAAGAGCTACAACAATCATTGGGGCGTGCCGCTGACATTGGCGCGGATGCCGGCCGATGCGCGCTTTGCCGTGTTCGAGATCGGCATGAACCATCGCGGCGAGATTTTGCCGCTGACAAATCTGGTGAAACCGCACGCAGCCCTTGTGACCACCATCGCGCCCGCGCACGTGGAAAATCTCGGCTCGCTTGAAACCGTCGCCGACGAGAAGGGCGATGTTTATGCGGGGTTGGAACCGGGCGGCAGCGCGCTGATCCCGAACGAGGCGCCGCACGCGAGCCGCTTGATCGACGCGGCCGAACGCAACGGCGCCAACATCATCCGCTTCGGGCGCGATGAAGGCTGCGAAGCGCGGTTGCTTTCGTTTGTGATGGATGAGCAGGGCTCATTGGCGGAAGCCGACATCCTGGGCCGCGTCGTGCGCTATCGCATCGGCGCGGAGGGCGCGCATTGGGCGCTGAACTCCGTCGCGGCTTTGGCGGCGTGCGATGTGGTGGGCGCGGACGTGGACGCGGCGGCGGATGCGCTGTCGCATTTGCGCGCGGTGGATGGGCGCGGCGCGGCGAAAACGATCCAAGCCGGGTTCGGCGCGTTCCTGCTTGTGGATGACGCCTACAACGCCAACCCGGCCTCGATGGCGGCGGCGTTTTCCACATTAGCGGCGCGTAAGCCGCAATCGGGCGGCCGGCGCATCGCTGCACTTGGGGATATGTTGGAATTGGGCCCCGATGAACGCGCGTATCATGCGGGGCTTGCGCCGGCTTTGGAACAAGCCGGGATCGATCTGGTGTTTGCGGCGGGCCCGCGCATGGCCGCACTCATGGAGGCGCTTCCGCCCGCGCTTCGCGGCGGCTATGCCGAGAACAGCGAGGCCCTGATTCCGGCGCTGACGAATTCGTTGCGCGCTGGAGACGTTGTTCTCGTGAAGGGATCGAACGGGTCACGCATGGGCAAGGTCGTTACGGCCTTGGCGGGGCTCGGTGCGGGAGAGACTTAATGCTCGAATGGCTTGGACAATTTGAAGAGCGCTCGCAATTCTTCAATTTGTTCAACTACATCACCTTCCGCACTGGCGGGGCGATGTTCACCGCGATGATCCTGGCGTTCGCGATTGGCGCGCCGTTCATCAGCTGGCTTCGGAAAAAACAGGGCAAGGGCCAGCCGATCCGCGCCGATGGGCCGGAAGGGCATTTGTCCAAGAAGGGCACGCCGACGATGGGCGGGCTCATCATTCTGATCCCGATCACAATCACCACCTTGCTGTGGGCCGACCTTGAGAACGTGTACGTCTGGTCGGTGCTGATCGTGACGTTGGGCTTCGGCGCGATTGGGTTCGTCGACGATTTCGCCAAGGTGACGAAGCAGCATCATGGCGGGCTATCGGCCAAGCTGCGGCTGGGCTTCGAATTCCTGATCGCGTTTGGCGCGGCGATGGCGATGCTGGTGGCGGAATGGATCGCCACCACGCCCGATCAAGCGCACGACGCGGCGGGCTTTTTCAATGCGTTGATGGCGGGCGATCCGCTGACGGCGGTGGCGCTGCCGTTCATCACTGGCTGGGGCGTGCAGCTGCTCTGCTTCTACGTGATTTTCGCGATGGTGGTGATCGTCGGGTTCGGCAATGCGGTGAACCTCACCGACGGCCTCGATGGATTGGCGATCGTGCCGGTGATGATCGCGGCGGGCACGTTCGGGATGATCGCCTATCTGGTCGGACGCGTGGATTATTCGGCGTATCTGGGCATTCCGCACGTTGCCGGCGTTTCCGAACTGGCGACGATCCTCGGCGCGCTGCTGGGCGCCTCGCTCGGCTTCTTGTGGTACAATGCGCCACCGGCGCGCGTGTTCATGGGCGACACCGGTTCGCTGGCGCTGGGCGGGTTGCTGGGCGCGGTGGCGGTGGCGACCAAGCACGAGATCGTGCTGGCGATCGTCGGCGGTCTTTTCGTGCTCGAAACACTGTCGGTGATGTTGCAGGTGGCTGTGTACAAGCGCACGGGAAAACGCGTGTTCCTGATGGCGCCGGTACACCACCATTTCGAAAAACTCGGCTGGCAGGAGCCGACGATCGTCATCCGGTTCTGGATTATCTCGGTGATTTTCGCGCTCGCGGGCTTGGCGACGCTGAAGTTGCGCTGAGCGCACGCCGGTAATCTTGCGTTAACGCGGCGAAGCAGCGCACACCGGGCGCTTCGTTCGTTGAGGTGATGTGGACGCATGATTCCGATTACGGAATTCAAAGGCCGCGACGTTGCGGTGTTCGGGCTTGCGCGCACCGGGCTTGCGGCGGCGCGGGCGCTGGCGGCCGGCGGCGCGCGTGTGCATGCGTGGGACGATAGCGACGTCTCGCGCGCCAAGGCGGAAGCTGCTGGCGTACCGACGAGCGACATCAACAGCCGCGACTGGCGCAGCTTCGCGGCTTTGGTGCTGTCGCCCGGCATCCCGCTGACATTTCCGCAGCCGCATCGCGTCGTCACGTTGGCGGAAGCCACGGGCGTGCCGGTGATCGGCGACATCGAATTGTTTGCGCGCGCGGTGAACGCGCTGCCGGCGAGCGCGCGGCCGAAAGTGATTGGCGTCACCGGCACCAACGGCAAGAGCACGACGTCTGCGTTGATCGCGCATATTCTGCGCGAAGCAGGCAAGGACGTGCGCCTCGGCGGCAATATCGGCGAAGCGGTGCTGGAGCTCGCGGATTTGCACGCGGGCGCTTATTACGTGATCGAGCTGTCGTCGTTTCAACTCGATCTCACGTCGTCGCTGCGTTTGGATGTGGCGCTTTGGCTGAACACCACGCCCGATCACATCGATCGTCACGGCGACATGGCGGGTTACGTGAGCGCCAAAAAGCGCATCTTCGCCAATCAAGGCGCGGCCGATTGGGCGGTGATCGGCGTCGACGATCCGTATTGTGCGCAGATTTGCACCGAGCTGACGCGCGCGGGCGCGCAATATGTTGCGCCGATTTCGGCGGGGCAGGCTTTGGGGCGCGGCGTCTATGCGCTGGGGCCGAAAATGTTCGACGCGCTGAGCGGGCGCACCGAGCCGGTGGCGGACTTGAGCGAGGCGCCGGCGCTGGCGGGCAAACACAATGCGCAAAATGCATGCGCTGCGTATGCGGCGACACGAGCGCTGGGCGTCGATCCGCGCATCATCGCGCAGGCGCTGACGAGCTTTGGCGGCTTGGCGCATCGGCTGGAACGCGCGGGTACGGTGGCGGGCGTGCGGTTCGTGAACGATTCAAAAGCGACCAACGCCAACGCAGCGGCGCAGGCGCTGGCTGTCTATCCGCGTATCCATTGGATCGCGGGCGGCGTCGCCAAGGATGGCGGCATCGACGAATTGTCGGCGTTCTTTCCGCGCATCACGCGCGCGTACCTGATCGGCCAATCGGCGGGCGAGTTCTCCGACACGCTGAAAGGCAAAGCGCCGGTGACGATGGCGGGCGATCTGGAAAACGCGGTGAAGCTGGCGTTCGAGGACGCGAAGAAGGCGCAGGAGCCGCATCCAGTGGTGCTGCTGTCGCCGGCGTGCGCGTCTTATGACCAGTTCCGCGATTACGAAGAGCGCGGCGATAAGTTCAAAGCGTATGTTGCGGCGCTGGCGAACGTGAACCCGGACGCGAAGGCGCCCGAGGCGAAGAAGCCCGACACCAGGAAAAACGGGAGCAAGAAGTGAACGCGCTGGCCGAACGCTTCGGTTCGGCGCTTGATCGCGCGCGCACGTACGATCGCCCGCTCTTGGTGATCGCGGCGATCCTGTTTGCGCTTGGCATTTTGTTTTCGATGTCAGCGAGCCCGGCGGCGACGGCGCGCATCGGCATCGAGGAAGCGTTTTATCTGGCCGGGCGCCAAGCGATTTACGCGGCGGTCGGCGTGGTGGTGATGTTTGCGGCGGCGTCGCTCGAAACGCGGGTGCTGCGGCGGTTCGCGACCGTCTTGGCGGCGACGATGCTGCCGCTCGCGGCTTTGGCGGGCTGGTTCGGGCCGGAGGTGAAGGGCGCGCAGCGTTGGTTTGATTTTGGCTTCTTCTCGCTGCAGCCGTCGGAAATCCTGAAGCCGACCTTGATCGTGGTGTGGGCGTGGATGCTGAGCGAAAGCATCAAGCGTCCGAGCTTTCCTGGCCGCACGGTGACGATCGCGCTTTATGGATTGGCGGCGGCGGTGCTGCTGTCGCAACCCGATATTGGCCAGACGGCGCTGCTTGGCTTGGTGCTGGGGCCGATGCTGTTGCTGTCGGGCATGGCGTTGCGCTGGATTTTGGGTGGCGCAGTGTTCGCGGGCGCGGCGGCGTGGGCGATCTATTCGTTCTATCCGCACGCGCGTGACCGGGTGGACGCGTTTTTGAATCCGGAGGGGCCGGCTGGCTATCAGGTGAACCGCGCGCTCGATGCGATCGCCGCGGGCGGGGTGTTTGGGCGCGGACCGGGCGAAGGCGTGGTGAAGCGCGCGCTGCCGGATGCGCATGCCGATTTCGTCTACGCGGTGGCGGCGGAAGAGTTTGGCGTGCTGGCGTCGATCGGTTTGATCGCGGTGTTTGGCGCGCTGGCGTTTCGCGGGCTCTCGCGCGCGAGCCGGCTGAACGATCCGTTCGAACAAATCGCGGCGGCGGGTTTGATCACGCTGCTGGTGGCGCAATCGGCGATCCATATTGCGGTGAACCTGTCGCTTTTGCCGGCGAAAGGCATGACGTTGCCGTTTATCTCGTTCGGCGGCTCATCGATGGTGGGTTCGGCGCTTGCGCTTGGATTCTGTTTGTCGCTGTTGCGCGACCGGCCGGGCGCGTTTCTCTACGCCGGAAGGGCGCAAACCGCATGAGCAAGAAAGTTGTCGTCATCGCCGCCGGCGGCACCGGTGGGCATTTGTTTCCAGCGGCGGCGTTCGCGGAGGAAATGCGCCGGCGCGACTGGCGCGTGGTGCTGATGACCGACGCGCGCGGGCGCCGCTACGCGGAGAATTTTCCCGCCGAGCGCGTGGAAGATGTGCCGGCCGCGAGCCTCACCACCAATCCGATCAAAGCGATCCCGGCTTTGTTCAAGATCACGCGCGGAATCAACGCCGCCAACAAACGCTTCCGCGAATTGCAGCCGGCCTTGGTGGCGGGTTTTGGCGGCTATCCGTCGTTTCCGGCTTTGATGGCGGCGCGCGGGCAGAAGATTCCGATTTTGATCCACGAGCAGAACTCGGTGCTGGGGCGCGTGAACCGGGCGATGGCGGGCAGCGCCGCTGCGGTGGCGTGCGGGTTCGAGCGGCTGGACCGGCTGCCGGAGACTGCAGCGGCGCGCAAACACGTGGTGGGCAATCCGGTGCGGTTGCCGATCTTGGCGGTGCGCGAGAAGCCCTATCCGGCGCCGGGCGCCGGCGGGCGGTTGAATGTGCTGGTGATTGGCGGCTCGCAAGGCGCGCGGATTTTCGGCGAAGTGATCCCGGTGGCGATGGAGATGCTGCCGGAAGATTTGCGCGCGCGGCTCGACGTGTCGCAGCAGGCGCGCGAGGAGCAGGTGGCAAGCGTGCGGCAAGTGTATCAGCGCGCGGGGATCAACGCCGACATCGCGCCGTTCTTCTCCGACATGGGCGAGCGGCTCGGGCGCGCGCATCTGGTGATCTCACGCGCTGGCGCATCGTCTGTGACGGAGCTGCAGGCGGCGGGGCGTCCGGCGATCCTGGTGCCGTTCGCGGCGGCGGCTGACGATCACCAGACCGCGAACGCGGAAGGGCTGACCAGCGTCGGCGCCGCCGACGTGCTGAGCGAGCGGCAGGCAAGCCCTGAGGCGGTCGCGGCCTTGCTGCAGGAACGTCTGGGCGACACGCACGGGCTTTCGGTGCGGGCGGCGGCGGCGCGGGCGTCGGGCAAGCCGGAGGCGGCGAAAACGCTAGCCGATCTGGCCGAAGGGCTGGCGCGCTAACCCCTGCATCCAAACCGGGCCTCGGCGGCGGTTAAGCTGCGTGACCGGGAGCGCCCGGCGGAGGCTGGACATGAGTGAAGAGCTGTTTCGCGATTTCTGGTGGCTGATCTTCCCGGTTTTCGGGATGGTGATGGCGGTGCTGGGGTGCAGAAACGATGCGCGCCGTGAGGAGCGTGTTCTGCGCGAGGCCCGCGCCAATTTGGAGCGCGCGCAATGAGTTTCGCCGAATTCTTCCGGGACTATTGGTGGCTGATGTTCCCGATCTTCGGGATGGCGATGGCCGTGATGGGCATGTTCCAGAGCGAGCGTCGCAGCAATCAGGCGATGGATGTGATCAAGTCCTACATCGATCAGGGCAAGGAGCCGCCGGCGGAATTGCTCAAGCTTGCTGCCGAAGGCGACAACGCGCGCCCGCGAAACACGCCGCAAGATCATCGTGCTTGGTCGTTCATCACGTTCGCGGCGATCGCGGCGGGGATGGGTACTGGCTATTATTTTGTCCAATCGCAGGATTGGTCGTTCGTGTTCCTGATCGGCGCGGTGACGATGGGCGTGATGGCGCTCGGCTCGCTCGTGCTTCTCTTCACACGCAAGAGCTAAACTCATGGACGCGGCCGAGGAAGCGGCCGTCCTGGCGGTGGCGCGCGCCGGCGATATGCGCGCCTATGGCCGCCTGGTGGATGCGCACCAGAACGCGGTGCGCGCGTTTTTGCGCCGCTTGGTGGGCAATCACGCCGACGCCGACGATATCGCGCAGGAAGCTTTCGCGCGCACCTGGGAGGTTCTCGACCGCTACAATGGCGCATCGAGCCTGAAGACGTTCATTTGTGGCGTCGCGTTTCAATATTGGCGGCGCGGACGCCGTGCGAATATGCGCCGGGGCGCGCGCGAGGACGCCTACCATTCGGCCGCCGAGCTCCAGGGCGAGATCGCGCCGAACGCGGAAGCCAAGCTGGCGTTGCGCCGGGCGATGGAAGAACTGCCGGAAACGCAGCGCGTCGCGGTGGCGATGTGCATCGGCGGCGAGTTCACACACGCGGAAGCGGCTGACGCTTTGGGCGTGCCGCTAGGAACGGTGAAATCGCACGTCGCGCGCGGGCTGCAGCGGCTGAAGCTTGCGCTGGGCGCGGATACGGGAAAGGGTCGCTGACATGAGTGACGAAGAACGCCTGATCGCCGACTTGCTCGGCGCGGCGCCGGCGGAACCGGATCCGAGCTTTCGCTATGACGTGTTCGCGCGGGTGGCCATGCGCGCGCGGCGGCAAGCATCGCACGCGCGCGCGGCGCGCCGGGTGGCCGTGATGACGGCGATTGGGCTTGGCTGTGCGCTGGTGCAGGCGGCGGGGCTGAACTGGGAGACCGCGCAGCCGCTGATCGCGGCGTCGGCGGGGCTGGGCTGCGCGTTCCTGGCGGCGGCGCTGTCGATCCACGGACCGCGCGCTTTGCTGGCGGCGACGGCGGCGTCGGCCCGGGTCGGCGCCTAACACGCCTTTGATGCGCCAGTTTGCCCGCCTATAAGGGCGGCGCATCTCAGGGGATCACATGCTGCGTCGCGCTATTCCGTTTGACACCGGGCCAATCCATTTCGTCGGCATCGGCGGCATCGGCATGTCCGGGATCGCCGCGGTGATGAAGAACCTCGGCTACGAGGTGACGGGCTCGGACGCCAAAGACGGCGCCAACATCGCGCGGCTGCGCGAGCAGGGCATCGAGGTGAGCATCGGGCACAAGGCCGAGCATGCCGCGCATGCGGGCGTGGTGGTGATCTCCTCGGCGATCAAAGGCGGCAATCCGGAAGTCGACGCCGCGCGCGCGCGTGGGGCGCCGATCGTGCGGCGGGCGGAAATGCTGGCCGAGATCATGCGGCTGAAATGGACGGTCGCGATCGGTGGCACGCACGGCAAGACGACGACCACCTCGATGATCGCGGCGCTGCTCGATGCGGGACAGAAAGATCCCACCGTCATCAATGGCGGCATCATCAACGCTTACGGCGCCAATGCGCGCATGGGCGAAGGCGAGTGGATGGTGGTGGAAGCCGACGAGAGCGACGGCACTTTCACGCGGCTGCGGGCGACGGCGGTGGTCGTCACCAACATGGATCCCGAGCATCTCGACCATTACGGCTCGGTCGAGGCGATGAACGCGGCGTATCAGACGTTCGTGGAGAACATTCCGTTTTACGGCTTTGCGGTGATGTGCCTCGATCATCCCCAAGTGCAGGCGCTGGCGGCGCAGGTGCGCGACCGGCGGATCATCTCTTACGGCTTCAACCCGCAGGCCGATGTGTGCGCGGTGAATGTGCGGCCCTCGCGCGAGGGCTCGACCTTTGATGTGGTGGCGCGCAAGCGCGGCGAAGGGCCGGGCGTGACCATGCACGATCTGTTTTTGCCTGTGGCGGGACGTCACAACGTGCAGAACGCAGTGGCGGCGATCGCGGTGGCGCGCGAATTGGGCGTCACCGATGACGGCATCCGCAAGGGGCTGAAGAAATTCGCCGGCGTGAAGCGGCGCTTCACCACCACCGGCGTGTGGAACGATGTGCGCATCGTCGACGATTACGGCCACCATCCGGTGGAAATCGCTGCGGTGCTTTCAGCTGCGCGTGAGATGACGCAAGGGCGCATTCTGGCTGTGGTGCAGCCGCACCGCTACACGCGGCTGCGCGATCTGTTTCAGGATTTCTCCACCTGCTTCAACGACGCCGACATTGTCGCGGTGGCCGATGTGTACGCGGCCGGCGAAGCGCCGATCCCGGGCGTCGACGCGGACGCGCTGGCGGCGAGCTTGAAGAGCCACGGTCACCGCGACGCGCGCCGGCTCGCGAGCTTCGACGATCTGCCCGCGTTCGTGCGCGCGGAGGCCAAGCCGGGCGATATCGTGGTGTGCCTGGGCGCGGGGGATATCACCGCGTACGCGAACGCGCTGCCGGGCAAGCTGGCGGGCTAGCTGAAGCCGAAACGATTTGACGCGCGGCGCGAATCCGCGCGCACGTTTCCACATGCCTGATACGCACACCCGCGGGCGCGCCCCGCTTCGCTGCGCCATCGTCTATGATTTTGACGGCACGCTGGCGCGCGGCAATCTGCAAGAACGCAGCTTCATCCCCGATATCGCCGGCATGAAGCATGCCGATTTCTGGATGGAGGTGAAGCGGCTCGCCAAGCTCGAGGATGCCGACGAGATCCTGGTTTACATGCACCTGATGCTCGATCGCGCGCGCGCCGCGGGCCAGCCGGTGACGCGCAAGCAATTGCAACAGACTGGCGCCGACCCGGACTTCTTCGATGGCCTCGATCATTGGTTCGATCGCATCAACGCGTTCGGCGACGATCTTGGGCTAACGCTCGACCATTACGTCGTCTCGTCGGGCATTCACGAGATGATCGAAGGCTGTTCGCTGTTCCCGCGCTTCCGCCAGGTGTTTGCGTCGAGATTTCTTTATGACGCGAAGGGCGAGGCGCGGTGGCCGGGCGTGGCGATCAATTACACGACCAAGACGCAATTTCTGTATCGGATCAACAAGAGCATCGACAACGTGTGGGACACCGAAGCGGTGAACCGCTGGATGCACGACGACGATCGCGAATTGCCGTTCGAGCGGATGATCTTCATCGGCGACGGCGACACCGACATCCCGGCGATGAAATTGGTGACCAGCCAAGGCGGGTGCGCCATCGCCGTGCTCGATCCGTACCAATGGACCGAGCCGCGCAGCTTGGACAAAATCAGCCGTCTGATCGCGGAAGATCGCGTGAATTACGTCGCGCCGGCCGATTATCAGCCGCGCAGCCAACTTGATGTGATCGTCAAGGGCGCACTCGGGCGCATGGCGCTGCGGGCGGGACTGAAGATCGCCGTTTAGTCTGCCGGCTTAGCTGCCCTGCGCTGCGGTTTCTTGGCCGCGATCGGGGCCGCGCTCGATGTTGGTGATGTAGTACGAGCGCACCGGCTGGCTGCCGACGATGCGAATGTCCATCGGCTGACCGGTGCAGATCCAGCCGGTGTCCGAGCGGATCGCCAGTACGTGCGACCACGACAGCTGCGAGGCGTCCCAATCGGTGGTCAGGAAATAATTGCGGTTCGCGCCGACGCGGATGCGCACGCGGTGATCGTCGACGACGTTGAAGCCGGCGATGTCATCGTTGCGGAAGCAATCGCGCTGCGCGGGCGCGGCGCCTGCGGCGGCCATGGTGGTGCCGGCAGGCGTCGTGCAAGCGGCAAGGCCAAGAACAAGGCCGGCGGCGAGAAGGGCGTTACGCAGCATGGGTGTCGGGCTCCGGGAGCGGCAAAATCTGACCAGAGTATGCGCCGCCCCGCCCGCTTGCGCGAGGGGAGCGGCGTTCACGTCGGCGTAGGCGGCGTCAAGTTTCCGTGAGCTTAGCTGCCTTGGGCGGCAGGCTCAGCGGGCGCGCGCGCGATCTGGGTGACGTAATAATCGCGCGGCGGGTCGCCGCCGATGATGCGGGTGCCGAGGCCGTTGCCGGTGCACACGAAACTGGAGGTCGAGCGCACGGCGATGGCGTGTGACCAATCCAAATCGTGGGCGTTCCAATCGAGCGTCATGATGTAGTCGCGGCTGGCGCCGACGCGGACGTTCACGTGGTGGTCGTCGATGATCGAATAGCCGCTGATGTTGGCGGTGGGGAAGCAATCGCGGTCGGCGGCTTCGGCGGATTGTTCGGTGCTGGCGCAGGCGCTGAGGGCGATGGCGGCGCAGGCGGCCAGGAGGATGCGGGGGGCGTTCATGGCGGTTTCTCCTAAGGCGCACTCAATATGGCGCCGAGTCTGGGTGTGTACGAGCGAGATGGCCGCTTTGACGGGGCCCGCGGTCACGCTTATTGCCCTCAAGAATGCGTGATCTCGATCTGCCCGCGGTGCGCGGCCAATTGCTTCGTAAGGAAAAGCTCGCGCCGTTCACATGGTTCCGCGTGGGCGGTGCGGCCGACGCGGTGTTCCTGCCGGCCGATGCTGACGATCTCTCTACGTTCCTGGCGGCGCTGCCAAATGATGTCCCGGTCCTGCCGATTGGCGTGGGCTCAAATGTGATCGTGCGCGACGGCGGCGTGGACGGCATCGTGGTGCGGCTGATGGGGCGCGCTTGGGCTGGCGTGGAGGCGCTGGAGGGCCATCGCGTGCGCGCGGGCGCCGGCGCGCTCGACTCGATGGTGGCCAAAGCGGCGGCGCGCGCGGGCGTGGCGGGCCTGGAGTTTTACGTGGGCGTGCCGGGCACCATCGGCGGCGCGCTGACGATGAACGCGGGCTGCTACGGGCGCGAGACGAAAGACGTGTTGGTGGAAGCGCGGGTGATGAACCGCATTGGCGAGATCGTGACGATCCCTGCCAGCGAGTTCGGTTTCAGCTATCGCCACAACGCGCTGCCGGACGGTTTGATTTTTCTCGACGCGACGTTTCAGGGATGTGCGGACGCGCCGGAAGCGATCAGCGCGCGCATGGCCGAGATCACCGCCAAGCGCGAAGGCTCGCAGCCGATCCGAGAAAAAACCGGCGGCTCGACGTTCAAGAACCCGACCGCCGCGAACGGCGAAAAATTGTCGGCGTGGAAATGCGTCGATGAAGCCGGGATGCGCGGTTATCGGCGCGGCGGCGCGCAGGTGAGCGAGTTGCACGCGAATTTCTTGATCAACACCGGTGAAGCGACCGCTGCCGACATCGAAGGCTTGGGCGAAGATGTGCGCGCGGCGGTGAAGGCCAAGAGCGGCATCGAGCTGCAATGGGAAATCAAGCGGATCGGGCGCGAAGGTTAGTTCGCGAGCGAGCTGACCATCGCTTGCGCTTTGGTGATGGCGCCATCGACTTGAGCCGCGAAGGCTGTGTTGGTGGCGTAGATGGCGCCGGCGGTGACGAGGCCGAGCAGCAGCACGGCGACGAAGCCGGTGAGGCGCGACGTGGGTTGGCGCGCGTTCGCTTGTAAATCAGACATTGGGTCTTGCTCCAAAAGACGGCGCCAGGCGTGCGCTTGGGCGCGCCCGCGCGGCAGGATGATGGCGTCGCCGGCGCCGATTGGTGCGGCGGTTGTGTCGAGACGAATGCCGGCGAGCTTGCCGACGCGGTGGGCGCGTTTCGCGGCGGCGCGCAAAGCGGGCAGGCGCGCGGCGTCGCGCGACCACAGCACGACGTAGCGATGCGCTGCAGCGATGCTATAATTGAGCGCGCGGCGTGCGCCGGGATTGCGCGCGGCGACCTCGTGATCGACGCGATAGCCGAGCGCGGCGAGTTCGGCGGCGATGGCGCTGGCGTGCGCGTCGGCGCCTGCGGTGTGGGCGATGATGATGAGCCGCTGCATGCGCGCCCACGGTTGCGAGGAGGGTGGCAAACGCCAAGCCTTGCGGCGCGCATGAGCCGTTGATCGCGCGCGGCGCCCGGTTTTGCGGCGCGATGGTGAGAAAGTGGTCGCCGCATGCCGGCGCGGCGCTGTCATGGTGAATGAAAGCTTGCCGACGAAATCGCCGGCAACACAAAATTCACTATAAAAATCAATTCATAAGGAGCTGCATCCTCACCTTGCCTTAACCTGGAAGCGTTTCATTGTGAGACCTCGGACGCGCGATGTTGGGGCGCATCCGGTTGAAGAAAAGAGGCGCGAGAATGGCGCGGGTGGCGGTGCTTTTGGGCGGTTTGAGCCCTGAGAGGCCTGTGAGCCTTTCCACCGGCGCAGGCTGCGCCGCGGCGCTGAAGCGCCTGGGCCATGACGTGGTCGAGATCGATCCCCAAGACAGCGATTGGATGGAGCGGCTGAAGGCCGCCGACGTCGCTGCGGCTTTCAATTCGCTGCATGGGCCCTGGGGCGAGGACGGCACCGTTCAGGGCGTGCTCGAATACTTACGCATTCCTTACACGCACTCGGGCGTGCTCGCGTCGGCGTTGGCGATGGACAAAGCCAAGGCGAAAGCGGTGTTCGCGCAAGCGGGGCTGCCGCTGGCCGATGGCAAGCTGATGAACCGCATCGAAGCGGCGAAGTCGCACCCGATGGCGCTGCCTTATGTGGTGAAGCCGAACGCGCAGGGTTCGTCGGTCGGCGTGTTCATCGTGCGCGAGGGCGCCAATCGGCCGCCCGAACAATTGCTCGATCCCGATTGGACCTACGGCGACGAGGTGCTGGTTGAGGAATTCGTCTCCGGCAAGGAATTGACGGTGGCGGTGCTGGGCGAACGCTCCGGCTCGCGCGCGCTGGCGGTGACGGAGATCCATCCGGCCGGCGAATGGTACGATTTCAACGCGAAATATTCCGAAGGCGGCTCGCGACACGAACTGCCGGCGCAAATCCCCGCCGACATCGCCAAGAAAATGATGCGCGCCGCTGAGGACGCGCATGACGCGCTCGGCTGCCGTGGCCTGACGCGCAGCGATTTCATGTACGATCCCGCACGCGGCAAGATCGCGCTGCTGGAAGTGAACACCCAGCCCGGCATGACGCCGACATCGTTGGCGCCCGAGCAGGCCCAGCATCTCGGCATGAGCTACGATCAGTTGGTGGCGTGGATCCTGGAGGACGCGTCATGCCAACGGTGAGAGCACGCCGCCCCAGCCGCAACGCCGTCGAGCCGCCGCGCAAAGGCCGTGGCGGCGGTCGCCGTCCGCCGCCGCCGCCGAGCGGTGAATCGATGCCGCGCCTGGCGCGCATCAAATTGTCCGGCGGCATTGCGCCTGACGAAGTGCAGGTGAGCGGCAAGAGCTTGGCGCTGGCGATCGCTGGCGCGGTGTTTTTCGGCGGCGCTGCGATTGCGGGTGCCGCTTGGATGGGATCGTCGCTGTTTGACGTGCGCGAAGCGTTCGCGCGCAGCGCCGATGGCGCGGCTGCGAGTGCTGGCTTCGCCATCAGCGATGTCGAAGTGTTGGGCGTTGGCGGCGCGCGCGCCGATGAGGTGCGTGATCTGATCGTGCCGGAAGGGCGCCATTCGATCCTGTCGCTCGATCCGCTTGACGTAAAGGCGCGGATTGAAAGCCTGGATTGGGTTGCTTCGGCCAATGTACGGCGCTTGTGGCCGTCGACGCTGCGCGTGCGCGTTGAGCGCCGCCAGGCTTATGCGCGCTGGCAGGAAGACGGCGAGATCGCGGTGATTGACTACAATGGCGAGCGTTTGCTGGCTGAACGCGCCGCCGATCATCCGGAATTGCCGCTTGTGGTGGGCGCGGGCGCGGGGCCGGCGGCGGAGCCGTTGCTGATCGCGCTTGAAGAATTGCCGGAACTGCGCAGCCGCCTGAAGGCGATGGTGCGCGTGGGCGACCGGCGTTGGAACATGGAATTGCAATCGGGCCTGACGATCGCGCTGCCGGAAAGCGAACCGGCGATTGCGCTGTCGCGGCTCGAAGGCTTGCACGCGGCGCACGACCTGCTCGACCGGCCGATCGCGCTGATCGACATGCGCACGCCGAACCGCATGGCGGTGCGGGTGCATGAGCAATTGGCCGGCGGCCGCTTCCCGACTTTGGCGGGAGGCGTGTGAGCATGGCGCTTCTCGATGTTGCTCGTGACCGTGAACGTGAGCGCGAAATTGAAGCCGACACACGCGCGCCGCTGATTGCTGCGCTGGACGTCGGTGTATCGAAAACGGTGTGCCTGGCGGCGCGGCGCGATCCGATTCTTGACATGCATCCCGATCGCCCGTTGCGGGTTTTGGGTGTGGGCGTGCAATCGGCGCCGGCGCAAGCGAGCGGCAAAGCCGCCGATTTCGACGCTTGCGCGCGCGCCATTCGCGTGGCGATCGACGATGCGTCGGAGATGGCTGGCGCGCAGATCAAGCGCGTGGTCGCGACCTATGCCGGACCTGGGCTTTCCTCGCGCGTGGTGCGCGGCGCGGCGCGCATTCGCGGCGCGGCTGTGAGCGAGCGCGACATCGATGCTGCGATCAATGCGGCGATGCAGGCAGCGCCGACGCCGCAACTCTCTTTCCTGCATGTCGAGCCGCTGCGTTACAGCGTCGACGATGCGGCCCCTGTGCTCGATCCGCTTGGCCTCGCCGGCAAGATGCTGGCGGTGGAAGCGTGCGTGGTGACGGCGCCGACCGATGCGCTAAACGCGCTGAAGGCGTGCATCCAGCAATCCGGCGCCGAGGTGGAAGACATCATGGCTGCGCCCTATGCGGCGGGGCTTTCGGCGTTGACCGAGGACGAGCGCGCGGAAGGCGCGTTGCTGATCGACCTGGGCGCGGGCAGCGTCGGGGTAGCGGCGTTCGTGGGCGATGCCTTGGTGCATGCCGAAACGATCCCCTGCGGCGGTGTGCGGCTAACGCGCGATCTGGCGCTGAAATTGGAAACAACCTTCGCGGCGGCCGAGCGGGTGAAGCTCGCGTTCGGCGCGGTGGGGCAAGCGTGCGACCCGCGCGAAGCGGTGCAGGCGCCGAAACTCGGCCGCGATGGCCGGCTGGAAGCATCGACCACGCTGAAAGGCGTGATCGCCGACACGTTGTCGCCGCGGCTGGCGGAAATGCTGCTCAGTGTGCGCGATCATCTGGCGCGCGCGGGCTTCTCCGGCGCCAACATGCCGGGGCGGGCGGTGATCGTGGGCGGCGGCGCACTGATGCCGGGCGTGCGCGATCTGGCGGCGGGCGCGTTGGGTATGCCGGTGCGCATTGGCCGACCGTTCGAGCTGTGCGGGTTCGACCACGGCGAAGCTGGGCCGGCGTTTGCGGCCTCGGCTGGGCTTTTGCGCCACCGCTTGGACACGCCGACGCTCGAAGATGTGGATACCTCGTTCGTGCCGAGCCTGCGTGACATCGCCGGCGCCATGCGCGGCGGCGTCGGCCGGGCTTGGTCCTGGCTGCGCGAAAATTTCTGACGCGGACGTCGCGGCGTTCGCCCGACGCGCTTATCCGTCCACAACACAACGCCGTTTGGCCGCAAAAGCGCCGTGAGCGTTGCCGACCCTTAACGAGCGGTTAAGGCCTTTGGCGGGCAAATGTGGATAGCGCCGGCAAACCGTCGCCGAATCGTGAGATTCGACGTCCCTGGAGCGGGCTATGTCCTATTCGAATGCGCCGTCATTGCATGAACTGAAACCACGCATCGTCGTCTTTGGCGTTGGCGGGGCGGGCGGCAACGCGGTCAACAACATGATCGAAGCGCGCCTGCAGGGTGTGGAGTTCGTTGTCGCCAACACAGACGCGCAAGCGCTGACGCGGGCGAAGACGCCGAACCGCATCCAGCTTGGTCATTCGATCACCGAAGGTTTGGGCGCGGGCGCGCGTCCGGAAGTTGGCCAAGCGGCGGCGCAGGAAAGCCAGCCGGAAATTCTCGAATTGCTGGAAGGCGCGCACATGGTGTTCGTCGCCGCCGGCATGGGCGGGGGCACCGGCACGGGTGCTGCGCCCGTGATTGCGCGCACGGCGCGCGAGCGCGGCATTCTGACGATCGCTGTTGTGACGAAGCCGTTCCACTTCGAAGGCCAACGGCGCATGCAATTGGCGGAAGCGGGCGTGCAGGAATTGCGCAAGCACGTCGACACGCTGATCGTGATCCCGAACCAAAATCTTTTCCGCGTCGCCAATGAGCGCACGACATTCGCCGAAGCCTTCCAGCTGGCGGACCAGGTGCTGTACTCGGGCGTGCGCGGGGTCACCGATCTGATGGTGATGCCGGGCCTGATCAATCTCGATTTCGCCGACGTTCGCACGGTGATGGCGGAGATGGGCACGGCGATGATGGGCACAGGCGAGGGCGAAGGCCCCAACCGTGCGCTCGACGCCGCCCATGGCGCGATCGCCAATCCGTTGCTGGACATCGTCTCGATGCGCGGCGCGCGCGGGGTGCTGATCAACATCACCGGCGGGTTCGACATGACGCTGTACGAGGTTGACCAAGCGGCGAACGAAATTCGCGCTGAAGTCGATCCCAACGCCAACATCATCTTGGGCTCGACGTTCGATGAAACGCTCGAAGGCAGCATGCGCGTGAGCGTTGTCGCCACCGGCATCGACGACGAAGCGATCGTCACCCAGCAAACCATTGTGCAGCCGGCGCGCCGCGCCGCCGATGCGCCGGTCATGCGCCAGCGCACGCCTGTGCCTCAGCCGCCGCGCGAGCCGGTGACAGGTCCGTCGCCGGCGCAGATCGATCTGGGCGACGACGACACTTATGACGAACCGCGCCCCAGCTTCGCCAACGACGCCGAGCCCGCCGACAAACGCGGCTTCAACCTGTTTGGTTGGATGAAGCCTGGCGCGACGGATGAAGCTGCGCCGCGCGAAGCTGAACCGCCGCGCGGTCCGCGCGCGCATGAGGACGTGGTGCGCGATCCCTCGCTCGACGAAGAGCTGGAAATCCCAGCCTTCCTGCGTCGGCAAATGGGCCCGCGTTAGTCGCTGCGACAGCCATAGGCTTCAAGCCAAGGGCGACCGAAGCAGCGGACGAAACCATCTATGGTGTCGACGTTGAGCGGCCAGCTTGGCGGCGTCTGGCCGGGAAAGCGTTCGCGGAAGCGGGCGACGCCGGCTTCAAATCCTTCTGGCGGCGGCAGCGCGATCAAGCGGTCACGCGCGGCAAGCAAGGCCGGACGATCGTTGCGCAAGAAGGCGAGCTCCGCTTCGCGATAGGTAATCATCTCCGGCGCGGTTTCCATCGCCAGAACTTGTTCCACCAAAGCGATCGCTTCCTCCGTTTGGCCGGCGGCTGTGCGCATTTGCGCTTCGTGATGCATAAGTCCGCGCCGCTGAACGTCGAGCTTTCGCGTGCGATAGAGCGCCAGCAGGTCGGCGGCGGCGGCTTCACATCCGGGCCTATCGCCAAGCGTGCGCCAACCGCTGCCGGGCGTGCTGTCGAAGGTGTCGACGTCCAAGCGCATCATGGCGCCGAAATCGTAGGCGCACGGATTGGTCGCGGGCGCTTCCTGCGCGCTTGCCGCGCCGGTCAGAGTCGCATTGGTCAGGGCCGCGCTGGCGACGATGAGGGCTGTGAGTGTGCGCAACGCGGCCTCCGGCAAGGAGATGCGACGCTAGCGCAATCCTTGCCGGGCTCAAGCCTGGCGCAGCGCCCGGTTGACGATGGCGTCGATGTGCGCGGCGCCGCAATCGAGAACCGGGAAGCCGGCATTGGTTTCGTTGAAGGCCAGCGACAGCTCGGTGCCGGCGAGCAGCACGGCGTCGGCGCCGGCATTGGCGAGATCCTTGCCAATGGCGCGGATGCCTTCGATGTCAGCGTGCGCGACGCTCCCGGTGCGGGCGATGATCAGATAATTGTTTTGCACCAGGGCCGCCGCTTCCGGTGAGGGGCGAACGATTTCGACGCCCTCCAAGCGGCCGAACATATCGCTCTGCATGACGAATTGCGTGCCGAGAATGGCGACGCGCTTCAGCGCGCGGCGTTTGATCTCGGCGTTGACGCAGGCGAACACGTCCACCAGCGGCAATGCCGCAATGGGCGCCAATTGCGGCGCGCAGATCATCGGTGTGACGGCGGCGATGGCGGCGAACGCGCAGCCGGCTTCTGCAAGCACGCGAAGGTGCTGGTTGAGATAGGCGGCAAGTTCGTCCATCGCGCCTTGCTGGACGAGTGTGAAAGCGCGGCCGAGATCGGCGTGCGAGATCAGCAGGCCAGGCTGCGCGTCGCGCTCGACGAAGGCGGCGGCGAGCTTCTCGTAATAATGCACCGTAGCGCCGACGCCGAGGCCGCCGACAAGACCGATCATCTGTTGCGTCATGAGGGCTCCGCGCCGCGCGTTAGACGCGCACGCCCGTGCGCCAGCCGTCGCTATAATGCTCAAGGTACGCCGCGACCAGCTCCGCTTCGCCAACGCCGAAATAGCGCGCAACGATGTGCAACGCGGCGTCGACGCCGGACGTGAGGCCGCCGCCGCTGACGAATTTGCCGTTGTCGACGAAGCGGCGATTGCGGACGAGGCGCACGTTCGGGAATTGCTGCTCGAAGCTTTCGTAATAATCGTGGTGGGTGGTTGCGGCGCGACCGTCGATCAGGCCGGTGCGGGCGAGCAGGAACGCGCCGGTGCAGATCGACATGACAAGATCGGCGCCCGGCGCCATGCGCTGGATCCACTCGACCTTGGCGGCGTCGTTGCCTTGCTGGGCGCCCATGACGATGACGTGCGGCTGCGGCGCGTCATCGAGCGTGTAGTGCGGGGTGACGGCGATGCCGCCGAGATGTGCTTCGCGCACCGGGCTGACGGTGTAACGCTCGAAATGCTGCGCATCGCTTCCGGCGGAGTTGAACGTTTCCCATGGGCCGGCGGCGTCCATGATGTTGGACACTGCATCGATCACGAAGGCGACGCGGATGTGGCCGCTGGCGGGGCGTGGCAGCGGCGTGATTTCTGCTGCTTGTTGCGCCTGTGCGGCGCTGGCGCCGGTGCTGGCGGCGATGGTGGCGGCGATCAAATGCCGGCGGTCGATCTTCATGGCGCTCTCCCGATTGTGCGCCGACGCTAGTGCGCGGCGCGCGTGGGCGGAAACGAGTTTCCGCGACCGGATCCGGTGAGCAAATCTAACAGGGCCGGTGAATGGCGATTACGGTTTCCAGAGGCGCTTGCGCAGGATGGCGTCGCGCTCGGTGATGGCGCCGTCGCGGGCGAGAATGTCGAGTCGCTTGAGCGCAGCGGCGCGGTGATCTTCGCTGTCGATGCCGCCGAGCTGGGTGAGGTGAGCGTGAACGATGGCGCGGAAGCGCAGGCCTTCGGTGTCGTGCTCTTCGGGGTAGAGGCGTTCCGCGAGCGCGAGTTCGTCTTCCCAGGCGTGGCGCGCGGTGTCGCGGTCGCCCATCGCGTGAGCGGCGAGGCCGAGATATTCGAGCGCCACGGCGAGATCGCGCGCGGGCGGCGCTGCGCCTGGATCGGCTTCGGCGAGGGCGATGCGAAGCGCGGTGCTTTCCTCAAACGCGCGGCGGGCGCTCTTGAGTTCGCGCGCATCGAGCGCGGCGGCGCCGAATTTGACCAGCGCCGCAGCCAGGCCGCGGCGAAACGGCAGATCGTCCGGCTTTGCGTCGAGCGCCATGCGGCGAAATTCGGCGGCGCGCGAAAAGGCGTCGAGCGCATCGGTGTTGGCCAAGCGCGCCGCTTCGCCAAGGCGATCCCAGGCGGCGGCGACATCGCCGAACCAGGCGGGCGCGGCGCCAGGCGAACGCGCGAACGCTTCGGCGCGGATGCGCGCGGCGTCAGCGGCGTTGCGGGCGAGCGCAAGCTGGCCGTGGCGCAAAGCGTGATCGGCTTGATCGAAGGTGGTGTGCAGCAGAAAGCGCGCGGGCGCTTCCGCGCTTGGGCTTTCGCCGCAAATGCGTTCGCCGAGCGTGCGTGCTTGTGCGAGCGAGTCGGCGGCGCCGGTTTCGTCGTCGAGTGCGGCGAGCAAGGCGGCGCGCATGCGCCAGGCGGCGGCGAGCGACCAGCGCTCAGCAGGGTTGGCGTTGGCGAGCTTCACGCGCAGCGCCAAGGCTTTGTCCATCGCCGCGCGCGCTTCTGCGGGCGCGTTGCGGGCAAGCTCGGCTTCGGCGGCGAGCGCCCACGCATCGGCCAGCACGGCGCGCCAATGCGGTTCGTTCGGCTCGATCAGGATCAACGCTTCGTAGCGGCCGATGGCTTGGCCGAAACGCTGGCGCGCGCCGGGCGCGTCGCCGGAATCGAGATCGAGCGCGCCCAGGCGGAGTTCGGCGTCGGCGATATCGGCGGCGAGCACTGGGGGTTCGCCGGTTTGTTGTGCGCTGGCGCGCAGCAGCGCCAGTGCGCCTTCTGCGCCGACGCGCGCGCGCCCGGTTTTGCCTTGGAGAAGGTCGAGCTCGGCCAAGCGCCCGCGTGCGCGGGCGTACCAGCGCGCGGCGGCGGGATCGCTGCGATCGGCGGCGAGTAGCTTTTCTTCGATGGTGACGACGGTGTCGAAAGCGGCGCGGGCGCGGTCGTGCTCGCCGCCCACGCGCGCGAGCTCGCCCAGCATGAAGGCGGCGCGGGCGCGGGCGGCTTGGTCGATCGATTGAGCCAGAACCGCTTCGGCTTCGGTGCGGGCGGCGTCGATTTCGCCGGCCTCGGCCTTGAGACGCGCCAGCGCCAGGCGCGGCGCTGGGTCGAGCGGTTCGAGCCGGGCGGCGATGGCGAGTGCTTGGCGGGCGCGGTCTGGGTCGGAGGTTTCCGTAAGGGCAGCTGCGCGGCGGGCGGCCTTGGCGGCGTCCGGACCGCCGCTCTCGGCCAGGCGGAACAGGGCCTCGATCTCCGCTTGAGGCGTGTTCTGCGCCATTCTTTCTCCTGGCCGGGGTAAGGTTAACCGTCACAAACGGTAACGCAACGTGTGTTGAGGCCCCAGGGGCCCGCGCTTAGATCACAGCAGGGTCGGGGGGCCCAGAGCTGGATTTACTCCCATCTGGGGGGACAACGGGGTGTTCGTTTTGCGTCGCCAACATACCATTGCTGGACCTGCCGTCTGCGCGGGAATTGGCGTCCACTCGGGCGGCCATGTGCGCTTGGTGCTGCGCCCGGCGCCAGTGAACACTGGCATTGTGTTTGTGCGCACCGATGTGCGTGACGCCGACAACATGATCCGCGCGCACGCCGACAGCGTCGGCTCGACGAAGAATTGCACCACGATCGGAAATTCCGCCGGCGTCGAGATCGCCACGGTGGAGCACCTGATGTCGGCCTGCGTCGGCTTGGGCATCGACAATCTGATCGTCGAAGTGGACGGCGCCGAGCTGCCGATCCTCGACGGGTCGTCCGCACCGTTCGTGCAGGTGCTGATGAACGCCGGCCTTTACGAACAACATCAGCGCCAGCGCGTGATCCGCATCATCGAGCCGATCGAAGTGCGCATGGGCGCGAAAAGCGCGGCTTTGCTGCCGAGCAAGGGTTTTGAGGGTCTCGACCTCGACGTGACGATCCGCTTCGCCGATCCGGCGATTGGCGTGCAGCGTCGCCGTGTCGAGCTGACGCCCGACAGCTTCCTCACCGACATCGCGCATGCGCGCACGTTCGGCTTCCTGGCTGACGCGGAAAAGCTGCGCGCGGCGGGCTTGGCCGGCGGCGCGTCGATGGACAATACGGTGGTGATCGATGGCGCGCGGGTGGTGAACCCGGAAGGCCTTCGTTTCGACGACGAATTCGTCCGTCACAAATTGCTCGACGCCATTGGCGATCTGTCGCTGGCCGGCGCGCCGATTTGTGGCCGCTTTGTGGCGGATCAGCCAGGCCACGCGCTCAACGCGCGCTTGGTGCGGGCGCTGTTGGACACGCCGGAAGCCTGGCGCTGGGAAGGCGAAGAAACCGCCGCCAGCCGCACCGGCGAGGCCGCCCAACCGATGGCCGCCGCGCTCTAACAAAGCGGCCTGTTTTCCACAGTTCGTGCAACAGCGGCAGCCGCTTTGCGGGGCGCGTTTTGTCCTGTATCAGCGGGGCCGGGGGTTCGCCCAGGCCGGCTCGGCTTGGCGGCGAACACGAGCAGGAAAAGGCTTGGCCAGAATGACCCTTCGGAAGACGCATCTCACCCGCGGCCTCGGTTTGGCGCTGCTGGCGACTGGCCTTGCGGCCTGCGGCGGCGGCAATCGCGTGCGGGAGTCGGTGCAGTACGTCGATGAGCCTGTGGCGCAGCTCTACAGCCGCGCCGCTGACTACATGGATCGCGGCCGCTTCCCGGAAGCGCTGGCCGGATACGAAGAAGTCGAGCGCCAGCACCCGTATTCGTCGTGGGCGCGCCGGGCGATGCTGATGGAAGCGTATGTCCAATATCAGTCGAACGATTACGACGCGGCGATCGAGGATGCGCAACGCTTCCTCTCGCTGCACCCGGGCAACGAGAATGCGCCCTACGCTTATTATCTGATCTCGGTCTGCCAGTTCGAGCGCATCCTCGATGTCGGCCGCGACCAAGCGACGACCGAGCGCGCGCTGGCGGCGTTGCAAGACGTGGTGCGACGTTATCCCGACAGCGATTACGCGCGCGATGCGCGGCTGAAGATGGACATGGTCTATGACCAATTGGCCGGCAAGGAGATGGAGATCGGGCGCTTCTACCTGACGCGCGATCAGCATCTCGCCGCCATCAACCGCTTCCGCAACGTGGTCGAGAACCCAAATTTCCAACGCTCCACGCACGTGGAAGAGGCGCTGCACCGTTTGGTCGAGGCCTACATCTCCACCGGCATGGTCGAGGAGGCCCAGCGCATGGGCGCGATCCTCGGGCACAATTATCCGGGCGGCGAATGGTACCCGCGCACGTACGCTTTGATGGAGCAATCGGGCGTGAGCCAGGTAAGCGCCACCGAAGCCGAGCGCCGCGGCTGGTTCTCGCGTACGTTTGGCGCGGTGTTCTAGGCGTTTCTCGCTGATTTCAACGCTGCCGGTTGCTAAACTTGCCTGATGGCGAGCACGAAACCTGTTGAGTCCCTGACACCCAAGGAAGCCGCGGCCGAGCTGGCGCGGCTGGCGAGCGACATCGCTGCGCACGATGCGCGCTATTACCAAAAAGACGCCCCGACCATCTCGGATGCCGACTACGATCAGCTGCGCGTGCGCAATGGCGCGATCGAGGCGCGGTTTCCGGATCTGGTGCGCGAGGACAGCCCGTCGTCACGCGTGGGCGCCGCGCCGGCGGAGAAATTCGGCAAGGTGCGCCACGCGGTGGCGATGCTCTCGCTCGACAATGCGTTCGATCCCGAAGACGCGCACGCGTTCGTGCAGAAGGTGCAACGGTTTTTGAACCTCGACGCGCCGCCGGTGTCTACCGCAGAGCCGAAAATCGACGGGCTTTCGGCGTCGCTGCGCTACGAGAACGGGCGCTTCGTGCAGGGCGCGACGCGCGGGGACGGCCGCGAGGGCGAGGACGTCACGGCCAATCTGCGCACCATCAAGGATATCCCGCACACGATCAAAGGCGCGCCAGCTGTGCTGGAAGTGCGTGGCGAAGTTTACATGGAGCTGGCCGCGTTCAAGGCGATGAATGCGGGGCTCGAGAAAGACGGCAAGCAGACCTACGTCAATCCGCGCAATTCCGCGGCGGGCGCGCTGCGGCAGCTGGACGCGAAAATCACCGCGACGCGGCCGTTGCGATTTTTCGCGCATGGCTGGGGCGAGCTTTCCGAGCCGTTGGCGGAGACCTATTTTGACTCGATGCAGGCCATCGGCGCGTTTGGCCTGCCGATCAACGAGGCGCTGAAGCGCTGCAAGAACGCTGACGAGCTCCTGGCCGCGTACAACAAGATCGGCGCCGCGCGGGCGAAGCTTGCCTATGAAATCGATGGCGTCGTCTACAAGGTCGATAGCTTGGCGCTGCAGCAGCGGTTGGGCTTTGTTTCGCGCAGCCCGCGCTGGGCGATCGCGCACAAATTCGCGGCCGAGCAGGCTGAGACAACACTCGACGGTATCGACATTCAGGTGGGCCGCACTGGTGCGCTGACGCCGGTGGGGCGGTTGAAGCCGGTGTTCGTCGGCGGCGTCACGGTGACGAACGTGACGCTGCACAATGGCGATTACATCGCCGGTATTGGAGCGGACGGGGGCGCGATCCGCGACGGCAAGGATTTGCGCATTGGCGACGCGGTGATCGTTCAGCGCGCCGGAGATGTAATCCCGCAGATCGTCGATGTATTGATCGAGAAGCGTCCGAAAGGCGCGAAGAAGTATGCGTTCCCGGAAGCCTGTCCGCGTTGTGGCTCGCACGTGGCGCGCGAGTTGGAGCCGGGAGAAGAGGGCGTCGTTGCGCGCTGCACCGGCGGGCTCAACTGCCCGGCGCAACTGGTGGAGCGCCTGATCCATTTCGTGGCGCGGCGGGCGATGGACATTGAGGGCCTCGGCGCCAAGCAGATCGAAGAATTCTACGAGCTTGGTTGGGTGAAAGAGCCGGCCGACATCTTCAAGCTGCAGGACCATCGCGCCGAGCTTTCCGAGCGCGAGGGCTACGGCGAAAAGAGCGTGACGAATTTGCTGGCGTCGATCGAGGCGCGGCGGACGCCTGATTTATCGCGTTTTCTGTTTGCATTGGGCATCCGCGATATCGGCGAAACCACGGCTGGCGTGCTCGCGCGGCGCTACGAAAGCTGGAGTGCGTTTGAGGACGCGGTGAAGCGCGCGCTGGATGCGGCGCCGGGCGAGGCGTTCGAAGCGCTGGAGCGTGTGCCGGGCGTGGGCGCGGGCGCACTGGCGGCGTTGATCGCGGCGGCGGGCGAGATGAAGGCGTCGGGCGATTTGTTCGATGACGGCGCGGCGCCGAAGATCAAAGGCGTGACCGCGCGCACGTGGGACGGCTTGCGTGCGGCGTTCGGCGGCTGGGCCGATGTGGTGCGCGCGATCAAGGCGGCGGCGAAGGATGCACCCGGCGACGATTATTTCGATCTGGCGCGCGCCGATGGCGTGGGCCCGGTGGCGGCAGCCCACCTGTGCGATTTCTTCGGCGAGAAACACAATCGCGACGCGCTGAGGCGGTTGCTGAAGGAAGTGTCGCCGAAGGACGAGGCGCGCGCGGCGACGTCGAGCCCGGTGGTGGGGCTGACGGTGGTGTTCACCGGCTCACTTGAACAGATGACGCGCGACGAAGCCAAGGCGCGCGCGATTGCGCTGGGCGCGAAGGTGTCGGGCAGTGTGTCGAAGAACACCAGCCTGGTGGTGGCGGGGCCGGGCGCTGGCTCAAAGCTGGCGGACGCCGAGAAGCACGGCGTGAAAGTGATCAGCGAAGAGGATTGGCTGAAGCTGATCGGCTGAGGCGCTTTCGTTCCCCGGGGCTTCGCGCAGCGAAGAACCCGGGGTCCATTCCAACACCTGACTTGAACGATCCATGGATCCCGGGCTCGCGGCGTTGCCGCGCCCCGGGAAACGGGATTTGACTCACGCGCCAAGACATAACTATATAGATATATAACCAACAGGCGATAAATGAACGCTGCTCAACGTCTCGACGCCACTTTCATGGCCCTGGCCGACCCGACGCGGCGGGCGATCCTTGCGCGTTTGGCGCAAGGGGAGGCCTCGGTGAACGAACTCAACGCGCCGTTCGAGATGAGCCAGCCGGCGATTTCCAAGCACCTGAAGGTGCTTGAACGCGCGGGTTTGGTGTCGATTGCGCAGGACGGTCAGCGGCGTCCGCGCAGGTTGGAGGCGGATGCTTTGAAGGAAGCCGAAGCGTGGATCGAGCGTCACCGCGCGATCTGGGAAGCCAATTACGCGCGCCTCGATGCGCTGTTGGAAGAATTGCAAGCCGCGCAGCCGAAGAAGCCGCGCAAGAAGAAGTGAGGGAGATCGAAATGGGAAAGATAACGCCGTTCCTGTGGTTCGACGGCCAATTGGAAGAGGCCGTGAAATTCTACACGGGCGTGTTCAAGGATTCGCACGTGCACAACGTCAATCCGATGAGCGCGACGTTCGTGCTCGAAGGACAGGAATTCCTCGGTCTCAATGGCGGCCCGCATTTCAAATTCAACGAAGCGGTGTCGTTCTTCGTGAAATGCGAAACGCAAGACGAGGTCGATTATTATTGGAACGCGCTGACCGCCGACGGCGGGCAGGAAAGCCAATGCGCGTGGTTGAAGGATAAGTTCGGGCTTTCCTGGCAGATCGTGCCGAACGCGCTCAGCCGCTATTTGAGCGATCCTGACCGCGCCAAAGCGGGCCGCGTGATGCAGGCGATGATGAAAATGAAGAAGATCGTGATCGCTGATCTCGACGCTGCAGCGGCGGGCTAGCGGGCCAAAAATCTGCGCGGCGATGTCGGAATAGGCTGCCGCGTTTCGTCCTTCGGACCAACCCTGAATGAGTGGGACAGCAAACCAAGGAGACGCAACAATGTCAGCCAGCAGCATGCAATTGAAGAACAATCAGCTCAAAGTGGAGTTGCCGTCCGACCGCGAGGTGCTTGTCACGCGCGCGTTCAACGCGCCGGTGGATTTGGTGTGGGACGCCCACACCAAGCCGGAATTGGTGAAACGTTGGATGACCGGCCCGGACGGTTGGAGCATGCCGGTGTGCGAGATCGATCTGCGCGTTGGCGGCGCTTATCGCTATCGCTGGCGCAATGATGCCGATGGCAGTGAGTTCGGATCGGGCGGCGTTCATAAGGAGGTCGCGACGCCGACGCGGGTGGTGACCACCGAGCGCATGGAAGGCTTTCAAGGCGAAGCCACGAATACGTTGGTGCTGCGCGAAGCGGGCGGTAAAACCATCGTCACGCTGACCATGGATTTCGGATCGAAGGAAGCGCGCGATGGCGCGGTCGCCACCGGCATGACCGACGGCATGGAATTGGGCTATCAACGCTTGGATGCGATGTTCGCGAAGTGAGGAGCGGGCGATGTTCAGAAAAGTCGCGTTCACGATGTACCCGGCGACCGACGTCCCGCGTGCGCGGAAATTCTACGAAGAGGTGTTCGGGCTGAAGGTTGGCTCGAACGGCAATCACGGTGGAATCTGGTGGGTTGAGTACGATTTGCCGGGCGGGGGATGCGTTGCCATCACCAACGCGACGCAAGATGCGCCGAGCGCAGCGGCGGGCGGGACGATCGCGTTTGAAGTGGAGGATCTCGACGCGTTGATCGCGGATCTGAAGGCCAAGAATGTCGAGTTCAAGGGCGACATGATCCACAGCCCCGTCTGCCGCATGGCGGTGTGCGTCGACAGCGAGGGCAATTCGATCCTGCTGCACCAATTGAAGCCGAAAGGCTGAGGCAGTGGCGGCGAGAGCGAAAACAGCGAAGCCTGTGGCGGCCGCCGATGTCAAAGCGGTGATCGCGGACTTGAAGCGCAGCGGTTCGGCGCAATTTCGCGTCGATATGGTGCGCCGCTACGGCATCGTGACGAACGACGAAACCTTCGGTGCGCCGATGGCGAAGATCAAAGCGATCGCCAAGCCGCTCGGCAAGAACCACAAGCTGGCGCAGCAATTGTGGGAGAGCGAGATTTACGACGCGCGCATTCTCGCGTCGATGGTGGGCGATCCGGCGTTGCTGAGCGCGGCGGAGATGGATCGTTGGTGCAAGGGCTTCGACAATTGGGGCGTGTGCGACACGCTGTGTTTCAATCTGTTTGATCGTTCGCCGCATGCGTGGGCGAAGATCGATGCATGGGCCAAGCGCAAGAGCGAGTTCGAAAAGCGCGCCGCGTTCGCGTTGTTGGCGACGATGGCGCTGCACAAGCGCGGCGCGGAGGCGGATTTGCTGAAGCGGCTGCCGCTGATCGAGGCGGCGTCCACCGATGAGCGCAATTTCGTGAAGAAGGGTGTGAACTGGGCGCTGCGTGCGATGAAGCGCGGCGGGCCGAAGGCGCGCGCAGGCGCGATCGCGCTGGCGCGCAAGCTGGCCGAGAGCGAGGACAAAACGGCGCGCTGGATCGGCAAGGACGCGCTGCGCGACCTGATGAAGTGAGCGCTTAGACCGCCAGCCCCTTCACCACGCGCGCGGTCATGGCGGCTTTCGCCTCCGCTGACGGGGCGATGGCTTTGCGGGTGGCGGTGTCGAAGGTGAGGGCGAGCGCTTCCATGCTGGCCCAGGCGATGCCGCTCGACGGATCGACCAGCCAATGCACCAGCCGCAGCGTCTTATCGCCGACCTCGGCGATTCCGGAGCGGATTTCGATCAGATCGCCGGCGCGCGGCCAACGGCGGAAGACCAGACGCGATTCCACCACGGCGCCGGCGGGTTCGAGATTGCCGGCGGCTTGCGCAGCGGCGCGGCGCCATGAACCGAGAATGTTGGGGACTGAATCCGACACGCGTCCGAAAATGTGCTCGCCGCGCAAGCGGCCGAACGCGTCGCATTGATCGGGCGTGACATAGGCCGCGCCGATGCGGGCGAGGCCAAGCGCGTCGGCGCGCGCCAGGCTCACCTCGGCTGGAGTTTTGCTCAGATCGATCGAGCGGGCTTTGGCATGATCGGGTTGAGCGCAAGTGAGTTGCGCGGCGGCTGCGCGTGTACGCGTGGACCACGGAAACGGCTTGCGCACGCGCGGATCGACGTGGGCGATTTTCACGGTGAAGACGGAAGAAGGCGCGCCGTCGGCGTGGCGCATGTCGAGGCACACGCGCGCGTCGGCATCGCCGATCTCCAACACGCCGCCATGCATGACCAGCGGCGCGCCGGGGCGGGCTTCCTTCAAGAAACGCGCGTGCAGTTCAAGCGGCATGATGGTGCCGGCAGCGCCCGCTTTCATCGCCTGCGGCATGGCGAGCGCGTTGGCCATATGAGCGAGGCCCGACATCGCCCGCTCAAGATGGAAGCGGACGTTGAGGTGGCCGCCGTCGTCGCATTCCCAGGTGTTGACGCTGCCTTGGTAGAGCGGCGCAGGCAGGTTCGCAGGATGGCTCACGCGGCGGCCTGGCAATCGCCGCAGAGGCCGGAGGCCTCGATCATGGTGCGCTTGATCGAGAAGCCGTCTTTCTTGGCGGCCTCGGTGAGATCGACAAGCGCATGGCCGGCGTCGAATTCCTCCGCGCCGCCGCATTTTTCGCAGATGAGGAAGATCGTCGAGCGCGCGCAGGCGCCGACCTCGCAGGCGACAAACGCGTTCAAGCTTTCGATGCGGTGGGCGAGGCCCATGCGGACGAGGAAATCGAGCGCGCGATAGATTGTCGGCGGTTTGGCGGGGCCATGCTCGCCGTCGAGCTTGTTCAGCAGGTCGTAGGCCTTGGCGGGGCCGTGTTCGTCCATCAACAGCTCAAACACGCGCCGGCGCAACGGCGTAAAGCTTTCGCCAGCGGCCGCACAGCGCGCCTCGGCGTCTTTCAAATGATGGGCGCGGTCTTCGGCGCTGTGAGCGTGGGGCATGATCGGGCCATGATCGCAGGAGTGGAGCTTGCGCGAAAGATGGGGGCGGTCGCGTGTGTTTTCAGGGGCTTATCAAATGGAACTTTACAAGAACATCCGAGTTTGGTTATCGTGGAACATACGATGAACGATTGAGGGGGCTTGATCCATGAAAGAAGTGATTTTCCGCGGCGCGTCGGGACGTTTGCACCGGTTCAGCGCGCATCGCCCGAGTGAGCAATTCGGCGATGCCCCCGCGGTCTATTGCTTTGCGCGCCCAGGCCCCGGCGGGCGCGGCTGGACGCCCCTGTTTTTGTCGCGAACCGCCAACCTTTCCAAGCGCTTGGCCAATCACGAGCAATGGCCGGAAGCGCAACTTTTGGGCGCCACGCACGTGCTGATCCATCAGCGCGACGAGCGCGATGCGCGCGAGTTCGTGGAAGCCGATCTGGCGCAAGCGCTGCGCCCGGTGATGAACGGCCCGCTGCTCGAAGGCGAAGCCGAACCGGAAGCCGACCGCACCGTGGTGCGCCTGACTTGGGCGGCTTGAGTTTCAGATGACGTGATGAGCGAACCCTCCCCCTTGCGGGGAGGGTAGGGTGGGGGTGTGAGCGCCGACGTCAGATTGGCGCGCATCTGGGGAGGCGCCGATGCGAGCAGATCTCACCGCGCCAGGTGTCGCCGCGCGGTACAAGGACGAGCGTGCGGTTTCTCGCGCGCGCCGTTTGCGAAAGAAGCGACGCCGGCTGAGCGCGCGCTATGGCGCTTGTTGCGGGGCGTTGAGCTCGATGGCTCGCATTTTCGGCGCCAGGCGCCAATGGGACCATACATTGCAGACTTTTTGTGCCACGGCGCACGCTTGGTGATCGAGCTTGATGGTGGCGCACACAATGCACCAGATCGCGCGCTCGCGGATGCGGAGCGGCAAGCGTGGATTGAAGGGCGCGGCTATTGTGTGAACCGATTTGCGAACGCGCGTGTGATGGAAGACGCCGCGCAGGTTGCCAGTGAGATCGAGCGAGAGGCGAGGGCGCGGATTCGCTGTGCGCAGTGGCTTGGTGCTCATTCGAGCCTAGACGTCTAGAAGTTCGCGCTTGCACCCCCACCTCCAACTCCTCCCCGCAAGGGGGAGGAGGGCGTGCAGCTAGGCTTAGAAAATCACGGCAGCGCACAAAAAACGGGGGAGCTTCTGCTCCCCCGTCAAGTTGGGTCGTACAGGGATGCCGGTGCTAGCGTCGGCGCGGCGTTGGTTGCTCCGGACGCGGCGCGTTTTCCGCGGTGGGCAGCGCGGCCGCGCTCGAAGCGGCGCGGGCGAGTTGCACGAACTCGGCGCGCCAGCCGAATTCGTCACGCCCGCGCGCGTTTTGCGCGAGATCGATCACATTGCGCCACGCATAGTCGCGATCGAGATAGGCGTCGCCGCGCAGCAATTGGCCGTAGCCGGCGATGGCGGTGGCCCAGCGCGTCGATTCCGGCGCGCGCTCGATGGAGGCAAAGCCGTCTGCGGCGGTGATCGGACGTTCGATCAGGCGCGATTGATCCTGGCCCGGCAGTTTGTAGCGAATGCGCAAGAAGGCGAGTTCGCTGGCCGTCGAGGTGGGCCGATCGCTGGCGCCTTGATAGCGCAGCGGTTCGTTGAAGGTGCGCCCGCCGACCGGGACGATCTCGTAGATCGCGGTGACGGAATGGCCTGCGCCGATTTCGCCGGCGTCGATCTGGTCGTTGTTGAAATCCTCACGGCGCAGCATGCGCGTCTCGTAGCCGATGAGACGATATTCGGCGACGCGGTTGGGGTTGAACTCAACTTGGATCTTCACGTCGTTGGCGATCGGGAAGAGGGCGCCGTTGAGTTCGTCGCTCAGCACGCGGCGCGATTCGGCGATGGTGTCGATGTAAGCGGCGACGCCATTGCCGTTTTGCGCGAGGCGCTGCATCAGCGCGTCGTTGTAATTGCCGCCGCCGAAGCCGAGGATCGACAGGTAGATGCCGGTCTCGCGCTTGCGTTCGACGAAATCCTGCAATTGCGCGGGATCGTTGATGCCAACGTTGAAATCGCCGTCGCTGGCGAGGATCACGCGGTTGACGGCGTTGCGCGAGAAGTTGCGCTCCGCCAACGCGTAGGCCAGGCGCAAACCTTCGCCGCCTGCAGTCGAGCCGCCGGCGTGGAGGTTGTCGAGGGCGGCCAGTATGCGCGCGCGATCGTTGCCGGGCGTAGGCTCGAGCACCGCGCCGGCCGCGCCCGCATAGACGACGATCGAGACTTTATCGCGCGCGGTGAGCTGCTCGGTGAGCATGCGGAAGCCTTGTAGCGCCAGCGGCAGCTTGTTCTCCGGCGACATCGAGCCTGAGACGTCGATCAGCAGAACCAGATTGAGCGGTGGGCGCTCGCTGCGAACGATGTCGTAGCCTTGCAAGCCGATATGCACGAGTTGGCGGCCTTCGGCCCACGGGCTCGGCACGACCGAGACGGTGGTAGAGAACGGTTCGTTGCGATTGCGCGGCAGCGCATAATCATAGTCGAAATAATTGATCAGCTCTTCGATGCGCACGGCGTCCTGCGGCGGCAAACGGCCTTCGTTGAGGAAGCGGCGGACGTTCGAATAGGAGGCGGTGTCGACGTCGATCGAGAATGTGGACACAGGATCGGCGGACACTTGGTGGATCGGGTTGGTGGCGGCGTGATCGTATTGATCGCGATCGACCGTGCCCGGAATCGGCTGCGGCGCGGTTTGCGCATACGGCGCGGCCAGCGCGCCAGCGCGCATTTCGGCGCGGCCGCGCGAAACGACGCCGAGTTGGTCTTGCGACACCATGGGCGCCGGCGGTGGCGGCGGCGACGGTGGCGGCGGGTACGGCGCTTGTTCTTGATCTGGGCGACGCGATGCGTCGATCCCGTCGTCGCTCGGCGTTTGCGATGCGCACGCGACGAGCATCAATGCGCACAGAGCTAAGCCCGCGCGCCTCCACGGCTTGGTTTGCATATTTCCCTCCCGCACACGAGCCGGCTCAAACCCGAGTCAACGGCTCAATGCAGCGAGGCAGCGCTGTGATCACGGCGGAGATGGGGCGCATTGTCGGCGGCTTTCGTTCGCGCCGGGCGGTTTCGTGAACTCACGCGTTTGTGTCGCAAAAGCCGCGCTGTGTGTGGCTTCAGCGCCGGGCGCGTTCGGCGATGCGGCGCTGTTCGGGGATCCACGCGCGCACCAATTCGGCCAGCACATCGAGCGGCACCTCGCCGTTCAGAAGCACCACGTCGTGGAAGCCCTTGAGGTCGAAATCGGGACCGAGGGCGGTGCGCGCTTCTTCGCGCAACGCCATGATCTGGCGGCGGCCGATCTCGTAGCTGCAGGCTTGGCCGGGCCAGACGATGTAGCGATCGACCTCAGTGGCGATGGTGCCGGGCGCGTCGCCGGTGGTGGCGATCATGTAGTCGATGGCTTGCTGACGGCTCCAGCGTTTGGCGTGGAGGCCTGTATCGACCACCAACCGCGCCGCGCGCCACAGCTGCCAGCGCAAGAAGCCGATGCGCCCGACCGGGTCGCCGTCATGGAAGCCGAGTTCGTCGGCGAGTTCTTCCGCGTAGAGGCCCCAGCCTTCGCCATAGGCGCCGAAATAGGTGAGGCGGCGCAACAGCGGCGTGTCGGTTTGCTCTTGGGCGAGCGCGACTTGGAAATGGTGGCCGGGGATGGCTTCGTGGAAATCCTGCGTGGGCACGTCGATACGCGTCATCTCGCCGAGATTGCGCAGGTTGATGTGATAGATGCCCGGCGTTGAGCCATCGAGTGACGGCGCGGAATACGAGGCGCCCGGTTGGCTTGCTTCGGCGAACGCCGGCACACGCTGCACTTCAAAGCCCGCGCGCGGCAGATGCCCAAACCATTGCGGCGCTTGTTGCAGCACGCGGTCCATGCGGGCGCGAATGTCGGCGAGCAATTGTGCGCGGCCTTCGTCGCTGTCGGGATATTGATAGCGCGGATCGGCGGTGATGATGGACAGACGCTGACCGACCGGGCCTTCGGTTTGGCCAATCCGGCGCAAGGCGACATCGAGTTGGCTGGTCAGCGCGCGCACGCGATCGAGGCCGATCTGGTGGATTTCGTCGGCGCTGAGCTCGGTGGTGGTCTGCATGTGCAGCGTAGCGCGGTAATAGTCGCCGCCTTGCGGCAGGCGCCAGACGCCGGCGTCTTCGCTGGCGTTGGCGCGGATGCTGCGCAGCCATGCGGCGGCGCGTTGATGCGCGGGGACGATCTCATCGCGGACGATGGCTTCGGCTTGCGCGAGGATGGAATTGGTGCGCGCCTGCAACGCCGTGCGCTGGGCTGGATCGGTTTGCGCGGCGACCAAGGCGTCGAGCTTTTGGCGGAAGCTTGAAATGTAGGATTGGTTCGCCAGCGACGTGCCGGCGATGGTGTCGAGCTGAGCGATGGTGGCGTCGACGATGAAGCGTGGCGGCGTCACGCCAGCGGCGGCGTCGGTGCGTGCGCGTTCGGTTTCGCCGTCGAGCGCCGGCGCCACGGCGCGCAGGCGCGCGAGATAAGCTTGCGCGTCGGCGGCATTGGCGACGGTGTGACGATGGGCGAGGAAATCGGGCAGGGTGATGTAGGCGCTGTCGAGTTGGTTGAGCACGTAGGGCTTGATGCCGCCGCCGGCGCTGAAATCGCCGTAGCTGAAGGCAGCGCCCGCGGCGTCCTGCTCGAACTTGGCGCGGAGAACCGAGAGCGTCAGCAATTCGGGAGCGCCGAGGCCAGTGGCATCCAACGCCCGCAATTCGGCGTAGCGTCGGACGGCGGCGCTGCGGCGCGCCTCGACGGCGATGGCGGAACGGTCGTCGATGCGGTCTGAGTAGCGGCCGCCGGCGATATCCTCGGTCACCCCGGCTTGGGCGGCGAGTTCGGGGCTATCGGTGAGGATTTCGCGGGTCCAGTCGGCAAGCCGGCCCTCGAAGGCGGTGAGCGGCGCAGGCGCGCGGGGCCCGCATGCCGTGAGCGCCAGTGCGCAACCCGCCAGAACCGCCGCCAATGCCCGTGCGCGCGCCATACCGCCTCCGTCGAACCCGCAAATCATCGTCAGGCTCTTACCATCACAGGTCATGCACGGGGAAATCTGTCGGCGCTGCCTCGGATTTGCGCTGGACTGTTGCGAACGGGGCGCTTTCGTGGTTCAGAGCCCCCCTTGTGGTAGGGAACCTCGCGGAGACACCCATGACGACCGCCGGCCAAACGCTTGGCCAGATTTTGTTCTATCGCCAGCTCGAGCCGCTCTCGATCGACAAGCACCGTGGGCTGGGCGTCAGCCAGGTCGCGAATCCGTTCTCGTTCCTGGCCGATACGCACCTGGTGCCGTTGACGGTGGACGAATTCGGCCTTGCCGCAGTTTGCTACCCGATCATCTTCGACACGCAGTCGAAAACGCCGCTGGCGGTGATGGGCCTGCGCCCGGGCATGAACGTGTTCCTGTCCGGCGATGGCTCGCTGGACCCGGAAGTCTATTTGCCGGCGTTCGCGCGCCGCTATCCGTTCCTGCCGGTGATCGCGCCCTCGCAGCAACAAGCGGCTGAGAACAAGCCCGCCGATCCCGATAGCGACCGCCTGCTGGTGTGCATCGACCGCTCGGCCAAGATGCTGTCGAACAAGCCGGAAATGCCGTTCTTCGACGGCGAAAAGCCGTCGCGCTTCACCGAAGAAGCGATCCAGTTCTGCCGCGAGTTCGATATGCTCGGCCGCCGCACGCAGGAATTCGTGAAGCTGATGGATCAGCACGGCCTGTTCGAACTGACGCCGCTGGCGCTCCCGCGGATGAAGAACGATGGCTCGCCGGACGAACCGCAGAAGATCGGCGAGTATCTGCGCATCTCCGAAGGCAAGCTGAACCAGCTGCCGAAGGAAACCTTCCTCGAGCTGCGCGACCGCGGCGTCACCGCCGTGATGCACGCCCACCTGCTGTCGCTTGGCCTCTGGCCGAAGATCCTCAGCCGGGCCGCGCGCATTCAGGCGTCGAGCCCGCTGAGCTAAACGCCGCGGGCGTAACCGCTGTTGCGGGCCTGGCGAATACCCTATCTAGCAAGCCGCGCCTCACCGGGCGCGGCTTGTCCGTTCTAGGAGCTCGATTTGGCGGCGCTGAAGGCTTTTCTGGCTGCGATGTTCGCGCTCTTGGCGCTGGCGGCGTCGGCGTCGGCGCAGCCGGTTCGCACCGACAACATCGAAACCGAACTACATTCGTCGCGCGCGGCGATCGCGCCGGGCGAAACCTTCACCATCGTGCTGCGCCAAACCATCCGCGAGCACTGGCACACCTATTGGCGCAATCCGGGCGATAGCGGCGAGCCGACCGAGCTGACGTGGCGCTTGCCGCAAGGCTGGAGCGCCGCGCCGATGCAATGGCCGGCGCCGGAGGCGCTGCCGTTCGATATCCTGGTGAATTACGGATACTCGGGCGAGGTGCTGTTTCCGATCGAGATCAGCGCGCCGGCCTCGCTGCGGCCGGGCGAGAGCGTGACGCTGACGGCGGATGGCTATTGGCTGATTTGCTCGGACGTCTGCATTCCCGAAGAGGGCGTGCTGAGCCTGACGCTGCCGGTGGAGGCGCAAGGGCGCGATGACGCGACATGGGCGCCGCGTGTGGCGGCGGCGGTTGCGGCGTTGCCGAAGCGCGACGCAGCGGTGATTGCGCGTGTGCGGGCGGGGACGCCGCCGATGCTGAGCGTTGCTGTGCCGAACCTGGGGCAGGTGAGCGACGCGCACTTTTTTCCGTTCAATCGCGATGTGATCGATCACGCCGCGCCGCAATTGCCGAGCTTCGGCGAAGCGGGCGTAAGCTTCACGCTGAAATCCGGCGTCGCTGAAAATCTGGGGCAGGTTCCGTTCGATGGCGTTGTCGTCATCGGAGGCGCGGGCGGGCGGCGCGCTTATGAGATCACCGCCGAACCCGGTGACTTGCTGGCCAACACCAGCGGCGCGGGCGTGCAGGCGGCGTCGGTCGAGCCGTTGGCGTTGCCGGCTTTGCTGGCCGCACTCGCGTTCGCGTTTCTGGGCGGGCTGATCCTCAATGTAATGCCGTGCGTGCTGCCGGTGCTGTCGATCAAAGCGCTGTCGCTGGCGGGTGGCGCACACACGGGCGAAGCCAAACGGCACGGGCTATTGTACCTCGCCGGCGTGGTGGTGACATTCCTGGCGCTTGCGGGCGTGCTGATCGCACTGCGCAGCGCGGGGCAAGCGGTGGGCTGGGGCTTCCAATTGCAGGCGCCGTGGGTGACGGCGGGACTGGCGCTGTTGTTCTTCGCGATTGGCTTGAACCTGCTCGGTGTGTTTGAGATCGGCGGCTCATTGCAGAATGTCGGCGGTGGTTTGGCCTCACGCGGCGGCGATGCGGGTGCGTTTTTCACCGGCGCGCTGGCAGTTATTGCGGCGACGCCGTGCACAGCGCCGTTCATGGCCGGCGCCATCGGCGCGGTGCTGACGCAATCGGCCGGCGTGACGCTTCTGGTGTTTGCGGTGCTGGCGCTTGGCTTCGCAGCGCCTTTGGTGGCGCTCTCGTTCGCGCCGGGCTTGCAGCGTTTGTTGCCGAAGCCGGGCGCGTGGATGGAGCGCGCGAAGAACGTGCTGGCGTTCCCGATGCTGGCGGCGGCGGTTTGGATGGCGTGGGTGCTCACCGAGCAAGCGGGCGCTGCGGGCGCGTTGGCGGTGCTGGCGCTGGCGTTGGCGTTGAGCTTTGCGATTTACGTCGCGCGCTGGGGACGCGTGTGGCTGGCGATCGGCCTTCTCACGCTGGCGCTGACGGGCGCGGCGTTCTGGCGGCCGCTGTTGGGCCAACCGGAGACCGTGGTGATCGCCGAAGAAGCGTGGAGCCCGGCGCGTGTCGCGGAACTGCGCGGGCAAGGGCGGCCGATCTTTGTGAATTTCACGGCGGCGTGGTGCCTGACCTGCAAGGTCAACGAGCATGGCGCGCTGACCAGCGCGCGTGTCGCGCGGGCGTTCGAGGATGCGGGCGTCGTGTACCTCAAGGCCGATTGGACCAATCGCGACGAAACCATCGCCGCAGCGCTCGCCGAGCATGGCCGCGCCGGCGTGCCGCTATATCTGTTCTATCCCGCCGATGGTGGGGCGCCGCAGGTGTTGCCTCAGCTGTTGAGCGAGGATTTAATGCTGCAAACGATCGCTGGAGACGCGCCATGAACGTGACGAAACGGACATTCCTGATCGGCGCCGCCGCCATGGCGATTGTGGCGGGGGCGGGCGTGGCGATTTTCAGTCAGCCGGCGGAAGCTGCAGTGGAAACGGGCGCGCAGGCGCCGGCGTTCTCGGTGCGCGACGCAACCGGGGCGACGCGGACGTTGGCGGAGTTCGCCGGCCGCACCGTGGTGCTCGAATGGACCAACCATGGCTGCCCGTACGTGCGGAAGCATTACGATGCGCGCAACATGCAGACGCTGCAGCGCGACGCCACGGCCGATGGCGTGGTGTGGCTGCAAGTGATTTCCTCCGCGCCGGGCGAGCAGGGCTTTCTCGATGGCCCAGGCGCGGTCGCGCGGGTGGCGACAGACGGCGCCCATCCAACCGCGACGTTGCTCGATCCCACCGGCGCGATGGGCCACGCCTACGGCGCGCGCAACACGCCGCATATGTACATCATCAACGGCGAAGGGCGGCTGGTGTACCAAGGCGCGATCGACGATCGCCCAAGCGCGCGCCCGTCAACGCTCGAAGGCGCGAACAATTACGTGCGCGCCGCTCTGGCGGATCTGGACGCTGGACGCGCGGTGGCGACGGCGGAAACCACGCCGTACGGCTGCGCGGTTAAGTACGCTTAATCGGTTTCCTCCCCCGCGTGCGGGGGAGGTGCTGAGCGTAGCGAAGCGGAGGGGGTGCGTGATCNNGCGTGATCGCCCCCTCAGTCATCACGCTTCGCGTGCTGACAGCTCCCCCGTAAACGGGGGAGCAGCAAACTAGCGGGTTGCGACTTGGGTGACGGCGGCGTCGGCAGCGGCGCCGGCGGCCATCGGCGCGAGCAGGATGGCGTCGTCGAGCAAGGCTTTCAGCTCGTTCATGGCCATTTGCCGTTCCGGGGCGGTGTCGGCGGCTTGCAGCGCAGTGACGCGCTCGCGGGCGTCCTCGGAGATGCCGCGGAAGATGCACGGCATGTCCTGGGTGACGCCGGCTTGGCGCAGCGAGTCCGACAGGCGCATGGCGTCGGAGGAGAAGTCTTCCAGGCTCTGGACGAAATCGGGGGTGACCTCGACTTGCGCGCTCAAGCTGCGCGCTTCGGTCTCGACCTCGGCCGCGAGGGTGGGGATTTCGGACAAGGTAACGACGCTAAGCGCCATTGCGAGACAGGTGAGCATGAACGGCCTCCTTCGCCGGTTGGGTGAAAGGGGCGAGAGCAAGAGAGGCGCCGTGTTGGGCGCGAATGCGGTTAACGCGCCTTTCCTTATGTTGCGGCGCCGCATGGCGTGGGTTACCCACGCTGCATGAGCGCTGCAGACGCCCCCAAACCGAAAGCCCGCCGTGCGCGCGGCCTGATGGACCGCCGTGGCGCGGGGCTGGTCAGCGAGCGCGCGCTGATCGCCAAAATCGCGGCGGTGTACGAGGCGTGGGGCTTTGAGCCGCTGGAGACGCCGGCGTTCGAGTACGCCGACGCGCTTGGTAAATTCCTGCCTGACCAGGATCGGCCCAACGAAGGCGTGTTCGCGTTCGAGGACGACGAAGAATGGGTGGCGCTGCGCTACGACCTCACCGCGCCGCTGGCGCGCTTCGTGGCGGAGAATTTCGACGCGCTGCCGAAGCCCTATCGCCGCTGGGCCGCAGGCCCGGTGTGGCGCAACGAGAAACCGGGACCGGGCCGGTTCCGCGAATTCTGGCAATGCGACGCCGACACGGTGGGCAGCGCGAGCCCGGCCGCAGATGCGGAAATGATCGCCATGGCGTGCGCGGCGCTGGAGGCGGCGGGCGTGAAGCGGGGCGGGTACGCGCTGAAAATAAGTACGCGCAAGCTGCTCGACACGGTGCTGGAAAAAATCGGCGTGCCGGCCGATGCGTACGCCAAGCGCATGGTGATCCTTCGCGCGATCGATAAATACGACCGCCTTGGCGGACCGGGTGTCGTCGAGCTGCTGGGCGCCGGGCGCAAAGATGAGTCCGGCGATTTCACCAAGGGCGCCGGACTTAATCTCACCGAAGCAAACACCGTGCTGGCCTTCATCGGCTCAGGGCGCGCGTCGCGATCGGGTTCGCTCATTCGCTTGGAGCGTGACGTTGGCGCTTGCGCGGCGGTTGACGAGCTAAAGCAGATCGATGCCGTTCTGACGTCGCTCGGTGTCGGTGACGACCAGGCGCTCATTGATCCCACAATCGTTCGTGGCCTTGAGTACTACACCGGCGCCGTGTTCGAAGCGCAGCTCATCGGCGGTGAGGGCGTGAGCTTTGGCTCTGTCGGCGGCGGCGGGCGGTACGACGATCTGGTTGCGCGCTTTCGTGGTGAGCGGATTCCAGCGACAGGGTTTTCCATCGGCGTGTCGCGGCTGGCGGCGGCGCTCGCCGCGCAAGCGGCGGCGGATGAGGACGGGCCGGTGGTTGTGCTGGTGATGGATCAAGCGCGCGTCGGCGATGCGTTTGCGATGGCCGACGAATTGCGCCGCGCCGGCGTGCGCGCCGAGGCCTATCTCGGCGGCGGCGGCATGAAAGCGCAGCTCAAATACGCCGACAAACGCGGCGCGCCAGTCGCGGTGATCCAGGGTGGCGACGAATTGGCGAAGGGCGTGGTGACGCTGAAGGATCTGAAACTCGGCGCGCGGCTCTCGGCCACCGTGGGTGACGATCGCGACGCCTGGAACGCCGCACGCGAGCAATTGCAGCGCGAGACACCGCGCAGCGAATTGGTGGCGGCGGTGCAGAAAATGCTGACGCCGTGACAGCCGAACAAGCCCGCGCCGCTATCCGTGCAGTGCTGGATGCGCGCGGCGCGGTTTGGGTTGAGCCGCCGCTGTTGCAGCCGGCGGCGATCTATCTGGAGCTTTATGGCGAGCAGATTCGCCGCCGCGTGTTTCTGATTGAAGATGCAAGCGGCGAGATGTGCTTGCGCCCCGATCTCACCGCGCCTGCGGTGCGCGCGGCGTTTGCGATGAGCAAGGCGCCGGCGATTGTCGCGTATGACGGCTTGGTGTTTCGCCGGCCTCCGCCTGGCTCGGCGCGCGAGAGCGAGTTCGGGCAAGTGGGCGCTGAATGGTTGGGCGAGGGTGCTTTCGACGCGAAAGCTGAAGCAGAGATCGTTGCGGCGGCGCTAGAGGCGTGCGCAAGCGCGGGCGCCGCGCCGACGATGAAGATGGGCGACGTCGCGGTGTTGCGCGCGTTCGTTGACGCAATGGGCTTGGCGTCGCCTTGGCCGCAGCGTCTGATGCGTGCGCTGGCGCGTCCGGGCGGGTTGTCTGCGCTGCGCGCGGAAAAAGCGCCGGTGCTGAGCGACGAAGGCGCGGGGTTGGCGGAAGCGTTGGCGGCGATGCCGCTCGATCATTCTGAGGCGGCGGTTGCTGACGTGCTGGGGCTGGCGCGCATTATTCCGGTGGGCGGGCGCCCGATCGGCGAGATCGCGCAGCGCTTGCGCCAACGTGGCGCGCTGGCGGCGGCGGGGCCGCCGAGCGCCGCGCACTACGAGGTGCTCGACGCGCTGACGCGCATCGATGCGGCGGACGGTTTGGCGCAGGCGGAAAAACTGGCGCACGCGAAAGCGTTGGCGAAACCGGCCTTGGCGCAGGCGGCGATCGCGGTGGCGCAAGCGCGTCTCGATGTGGTGGCGGATGTTTTGCCAAAGGCGTTTGCTTTCGCGCCGGGCTTGGGACGCAGCGTTTCTTATTACGACGGGTTCGTGTTCGAGCTGGAAGCGCCGGCTTTGGGTGAGCGCGCAAGCCTGGGCGGTGGTGGTCGTTACGATGGGTTGGCGCGGGCGCTGTGGCCGGCAGGCAAGAAAGCGCCGCAGCTCCGCGCCGCTGGCTTTGCGCTGCGCCCGCAGCGTTTGGCGGAGGCGGCGCGATGAGTTTCGTGTTGGCTTTGCCATCGAAGGGCCGCTTGCAGGAGCAAGCGGGCGCGTTTCTCGCCGATTGCGGGCTGAAGCTTTCGCAGGGCGCGCGCAACTACGCCGCGCGCATCGAGTCGATGCCGGAGATCGAGGTGCGCTTGATCTCCGCCGGGGAAATTGCGCGCGCGTTGAGCGCGGGCGAAGCGCATGCGGGCGTCACCGGCGAAGATGTTCTTCGCGAAGCCGATCCGGGTTTGGCGCGGACGATACCGGTTCGCCCGCTGGGCTTTGGCGCCGCTGAACTCGTGGTGGCGGTGCCCGATAGCTGGCTCGATGTGACGGCGATGAGCGATCTGGCTGAGGTCGCGGCGTTGCATCGCGCGCGCACCGGTCAGCGTTTGCGTGTGGCGACGAAATATCTGGCCCAGGCGCAGGCGTTTCTCGATGCGCATGGCGTCGCCGATTATCGGCTGGTCGAAAGCTTGGGCGCCACCGAAGGCGCGCCTGCGGCGGGCGCGGCGGAAGCGATCATCGACATCACCACAACCGGCGCCACTTTGGTCGCCAATCATTTGCGCGCGCTATCGGATGGGACGATCCTGCGCAGCCAAGCGCAACTCGTGGCGAGCCGCGCGGCGCGTTGGGATGAGGGCGCGCATGCCGCGTTCGCGCGATTGCTCGATGTGATCGAAGCGCGCGGGCGGGCCAAGGCGATGCGGCTGTTGCGTGTTGCGCCGGGGCCCGAAGGCTCCGAGCCGATGATCGCGCGCGCGGCCGATCTGGGCTGCAAGCTCGCGTCAGCGGCGGAGGGGGCGCTGTTGGAGCTCTATTGCCCGGCCGACAAGGTGTTCAGCGTTTGCGCTGCGCTGCAAAATCTGTTCGGCGGGGCCATCGGCGTATTTGAGGCGGACTTCCTGTTCGAGCGCCCCAACGCCACCCATGCCGCGTTCAAGGCGGCCCTCGCGCGGGCGATGTAAGCTTCCCGCACTCGGCGAGAATACAGCACTCCGGGGTGTCACAGACTTGACTTAATCGCGAACGCCTCGTCAGGGTGGCGGCGATCGCCTGTGCGTCGCTCGGTGGTCGCGTTTCGGGGAGGAGACGCCTATATCGACGCGAAACGGCCGCGCGCCTTCGGGCTGTGCGGCCGTTATCGTTTCGGGGTCCGGCGATCGAGAAGGCCTTCGGCTTCCGCGATCTCTTCCTCGCGCTGCAGCGTTGTGGGCGCGCCGGGCGCCTGGGTTGCGCAGGCAAGCCAGATGATGCCGAGCACCCCCGACGCGAGCGAGCCGCCCAGCACGCCGAACCGCACAGGTGCCGCGAGATCGCCGACGCTGAAAGCCAAATTGCCGATGAAAAGGCTCATGGTGAAACCAATACCGGCGATGCAGGCGACGCCGATGAAGGCCGTGCGCGACGCGGGCAAGGGCTGGCGCAACAGCGCGCTGGCGGCGAAGGTCGCGGTGACGATGCCGATCGGTTTGCCCAGCAACAGACCGAGCCCGGCGCCGAGCGCGACCGGATGCAGGAATGAGTTGAAGCTTGCGCCCTCGAGAACGACGCCGGCGTTGGCGAGCGCGAAGATCGGCATGATGGCCAATTGCACCCAAGGCTTGAGCGCGTGCTCCGCAGCGATCAGCGGTGAGGCGCCGTTTGGCGCGCGCATCGGCACGGCGAGCGCGGTGAGCACGCCGGCGATGGTGGCGTGCACGCCCGAGAGCAGCATGAAGCCCCACAGCACGAGGCCGAGCAGCCAATAGGGCCAAAGCGCGCGCACGCCGCTGCGGTTGAGCATCAGCATGGCGATGAAGGTGAGCGCCGCGCCGCCGATGGCCCAGCCGACCAGATGGCTCGAATAGAACAAGGCGATGACGATGATGGCGCCGAGATCGTCGATGATGGCGAGCGCAAGCAGGAAGAGGCGCAAGCCCGCGGGCACGCGCGCGCCGAGAAGAGAGAGAGCGCCGATTGCGAAGGCGATGTCGGTGGCGGCGGGGATGGCCCAGCCGCGCGCGGTGGTGGGATCGTGGCCGGCAATGGCGAGATAGATCAGTGCTGGGGCAACCATGCCGCCGAGCGCGCCGGCCAGCGGTAAGGCCGCCTCGCGCGGGTTCTTGAAGGGCCCTTCGATGCTCTCGCGCTTGAGTTCCAGCCCGACGAACAGAAAGAAGATCACCATCAGGCCGTCATTGATGATCGCGTGGGCGTTCAGCGCATTGGCGCCGGCGCCGATGCCGATCAAGCCGAACGGGTGCTCCAGCACATCGCGCACGGATTGGCCAAACGGCGCATTGAGGATCGCAAACGAGACGATGGTCGCGGCGAGCAGCACGTAGCCGGGCGCGGTATCGCGCGCCCACCATTTCGCTCCGCCCGCCGCTGTCATGGCACCTTCGTAGAGTGCGCGTGCGTGGGTGCAACAAAAACCGAACGGCTGGACATCGCGCACGGCGCGGGCGATGTCAGCGGCGGTGGGAGACGGCATGTTTCGGTTCGCGGCGGTCGCGATTGCATTGACGTTGCAGCTCGCGTGCGGTGGCGGCGCCGATGCTGAGCGCACGCCTGCGCTTGCGCCGGTGGAGACGCCCGCGCCGGGCGGCGAGCGCGCGGTGGGGTGGCGCAACGATCTTGTCGGCGCCGATGGCGCGCATTTGGATTGGATTGCGTATTATCCCGCAGCGACAGGCGAGGGCGCGCTCAGCGCGCCGGCGATGCCGGATACGCACGTGGAAAACCTGACGCGACGTTTCGGCGCCGATGTGGCGCGTGCGTTGGCCGAGGGGCGCGGGCATGGCGGCGAAAACCGCGCCGTCTCGCCGGGATCGTGGCCGGTGCTTGTGTTCGCGCCGGGCTGGAGGCTGAGCGCATACGATTATCGCGCGCTGCTGGAAGATTTGGCGAGCCGTGGGTTCGTGGTGCTGGCGATCGAAACATCGCCGCCGACAGAGCGCCCGCCTTATGCCGAAACCGCCGCGCAGATCGAGGCGGCGATTGCGGCGGCGCAGGCGATGTCAGCGCGGGCTGACAGCGATTTTGCGCGTGGGCTCGATGTGTCGCGCATTGGCGTGATCGGCCATTCGGTGGGCGGCGCAGCGGCAGCGCTCGCGGCGTCGGAGACCGGTGCGGTGCGCGCGGTGGTGAACCTCGACGGCGATTTCGCTGGGGCCAGCGAAATGGCGCGGCCGGATCAACCGATGCTTTATCTTACCAGCGTCGATCCGCGCGAGCCGGCGCGCACGATGGAGCGGCGCGCGCGCGTGTGGGCGCGGGTCAGCAGAGATTCCGACGCTGCGGAAGCGGTGCGCTTGCCGGTGTTCCGGCATTTCAATTTTCTCGACGCGGCGTTGGTGCAGGCGGCTGTGCCCGCCGCCGATCGCACCGGCCGCTTCGGCGACATCGACGCCACACGCGGACTGGAACTTTCCGGCGCGCTGAGTGCTGCGTTCTTCGATGAACATTTGCGCGGACGCCTGGGTGCGTTCGATGCAGCGCTGGAGGCGACGCCGGAAGGGGTGCGGGGTTAGTCGAAGAGCATCGATTTCTGGTTTCCCGGCCAAGCCTATGTAACTATCCTCGACTAAAGGAGACGCGCAGATGTCTGGTGAAAGGTCGCCTGAATGGCTTGACCAAATCAGCAATCCGGACGGGTTTGATCCTCCTTGGCCGCCGGAACATGGCGTCTATTTCGAGCGGTCGTTTGCTTGTCCATGCGGCGAGGAATGGATCGACGTTCACGATGCGAACTGCAATGACAGGTGCCCATCGTGCAATCTCGAGATTGAACCGCGCCAAACCAAAGAGTTAGACGCGCTCACCGGAGCGTATTTGCCCGAGGCGCGCGAGTCCGCTTGAACGATTTGTGCCGTGACCGCTCAAATATTCATTGCAGGTTGTTCGGGGTGGGCGGTTGAGGCTCGGCTTTAGAGAAGAGTCGGTTCCCTTCCAGAGCGCGTCCCAGCGGGCGCGATTTTGGACGGAGGAGTGGGTTGGCCGCGAACTCTATTGTCTGAACTGCGGCGCGCCGAAGTTGGCGCAACTGCCCAACAACTCGCCTGTCGGTGATTTCGTCTGCGCCTCTTGCAAGGAGGAGTACGAACTCAAAGCGAAGGCAGGCAAATTAAGCGACCGTGTTCCGGATGGCGCACACGACACGATGCTTGAGAGATTGGTCGCGCTGAACAATCCAAGTTTGATCGTGATGAGCTACGATCAGACGCTCAAGTCCGTCACGAATCTGGCGGTAGTGCCCAAGCATTTCTTTGTGCCAGCGATCATTGAGCGACGCCCGCCGCTCGCGGCGACGGCACGTCGCGCGGGCTGGGTCGGCTGCAACATCAACCTTGGCCGTGTGCCTGAGGCGGGGCGCGTTTTTGTTATCAAGAACGGTGCGCTGCTTTCAAAGGACGCGGTACTGGAACGTTGGAGTCAAACGCGGTTTCTCCGGCGTGGAAGCGTTGAAGCTCGTGGTTGGCTTCTTGAGGTGCTGCGGTGCGTTGAGCAGTTTGGCTCAGCGGAGTTTAGGCTCGCTGAGGTTTATGCTTTCGAAGAACAGCTTGCGCGCACCTATCCTGGTAATTCGCACATTCGAGAGAAGATACGCCAGCAGCTCCAAGTGCTTCGAGATCATGGGTTCATCGAGTTTCTGGGGCGCAGCGTCTATCGGCTGACGCGTTAAGAGAAACGGCGGAGCTTGCGCGGCCCGCGCCTATCCCGGCGGCGCGAGCGTGAGTGTGGTGGTTGGGGCGGCGCCGTCGCGTAGGAAGCGCTCCACCGCTTCGGCGATGGCTGGGTCTTGTTCCAGCACGTTGTGGCCGCCGTTTTCGACGCTGAGCAGCGTCGCGCGCGAGAAGCTGGCCATGGCGTCGCTCACCTCTTCGCGCGGGGTGCGGCCGTCGTGACTGGATGAAATGAAAAGCGTCGGCGTGGCGCTGGTGAGACGCGTGCGGTAGGCGTTGGGCAGGCCAAGCGCAGGGTCGATGCCATCGATCTGCGGCATTGGAAAACTATGGACGTCGCCCAGCACGCTGCCGGCCACCTGCGCGCGCCATTCGGCCACGCGCTCCGGCAGGCCCGGACCATTCGAGAGCTCGATCAACTCGCCCATGCCACGGAAGTTGTTGAAGCGGCCGCGCTGCGGATCGAGACCGAAATTGAGAATGCTCACGCCGATCTGCGAATAATCGCCGGCGTCCATTTGCGCGTAAAGCGTGGGCAAGCGGGAGACCCCGCGCGCGTCGTTCAACATGAAGAACGCAACGATGTAACGCACCGGCCAGGAATCGAACCGCATCGTCACCGGCGCGGCGCCTTCGCGCGGCGTGACCGTGACTTGCACGGGCGCCGCGTCAAGCCGGGCGTGGACGCGGCGCATTGTGGCGACAAGCTCGGCGCCGCCGGTGCGGGTGAGGAAAGCGTCGATGTTGCGCGGCAGGCGCAGTGTCTGGTGCAGCGAACGCGGCGAGGCGAGCACGCTGCGCTCAACGCGGTCCGGGTGGGCGCGCATGTAGGCCATGGCGAGCTGGCCGCCGAAGGAGATGGACAACAGATTGAGCTTTTCCGCGCCAAGGCCGCGCCGCAAATCTTCCATATCGGCGACGATGTCGGTGAGATCGTAGCCGCGCGGATCGACGCCGGCCGCGCGCCAGACGCCGAGGCACTGCGCCATTGCCTGGCGATAGAACGCGACGATCTCGGCGCCGGTGAGCTGCTGGGGTCCGAGCTCGGTGGTGGGATCGCAGGGTGGAATCGCGTTCGATTGCCCGGTTCCGCGTTGGTCCAGCACGATCACGTCGGCGACGCTGCGCAAGCGCCGCAACAGCGGCCCGCGCGCTCCGCCGAGCGCTTCGATGCCGCCTGAGCCGGGGCCGCCGGCCAGATAGACGATCGGCGCGCCGGGGTTGGCCGCGGTGCTGGGCAAGCGCACGAAACGGATTGCAATGGTGCGCGAGGCGGGGTCGTCGCGATTCTCTGCGACATCGAACGCGCCTAACTCGGCGGCGATGGGCGCGGCGCTATTTTGATCGAGCGGGTTCGGCGCAAAATGAATCGCCGGCGCGGGTGTGGGCGCGGCTTCGTCGCCACGCGAAGCGCACGCCGCGCACGCGAGCGCCAATAGGATGATCCAGCGCATTGTGTGTTCTCCCCGAGCGCGGGCACGAAAGCGCCGCTTTGCGGCGAACGCTAGGCCCGCCCGCGCTGTCCATCGCGGCCAGTACAGGTTTCGTCGCAAATGCGCGCTGGGGCGTCGTTGGTCGCGGCGCAGCGCAAACAAAAACGGCGGAGCTTGCGCTCCGCCGTTTCAGTTTTGCGATGGTGGTTTGGATTAGAAATCCATACCGCCCATGCCGCCCATGCCGCCGCCTGGCATGCCGCCGCCGGCGGCTTCCTTCTTCGGAGCTTCGGCGATGGTGGCTTCCGTCGTGATGATGAGGCCGGCGACCGAGGCTGCGTCTTGCAGCGCCGTGCGAACAACCTTCACCGGATCGATGATGCCGGCTTTGACCATGTCGACATATTCTTCGGTCTGGGCGTTGAAGCCGTAATTGTCGTCCTTCGACTCGCGCAGCTTGCCGACAACGATCGAGCCTTCGACGCCCGCGTTCTCGACGATCTGACGCAGCGGCGCTTCAAGCGCCTTCTTGATGATGGCGATGCCGACGTTCTGGTCTTCGTTGTCGCCCTTGATCGAGAGCTTGAAGGCCGAGCGCAGCAGAGCCACGCCGCCGCCGGGGACGATGCCTTCTTCCACCGCAGCGCGGGTAGCGTTCAGCGCGTCATCAACGCGGTCCTTGCGTTCCTTCACTTCGACTTCCGTCGCGCCGCCGACCTTGATCACCGCAACGCCGCCAGCGAGCTTCGCCAGACGTTCTTGCAGCTTTTCCTTGTCGTAGTCCGACGTGGTGTCTTCGATCTGCTTGCGGATCTGACCGACGCGGGCTTCGATGTCCTTCTTGGCGCCGGCGCCGTCGACGACCGTCGTGTCGTCCTTCTTCACGACGACCTTCTTGGCCTTGCCGAGCATTTCGAGCGTGACGTTCTCAAGCTTGATGCCCAGGTCTTCGCTGATGACTTGGCCGCCGGTGAGGATGGCGAGGTCTTCCAGCATGGCCTTGCGGCGATCGCCGAAGCCCGGCGCCTTTACGGCAGCGACCTTGAGGCCGCCACGCAGCTTGTTGACGACGAGGGTGGCGAGCGCTTCGCCTTCGACGTCTTCAGCGATGATCAGCAGCGGGCGTTGGCTTTGCACGACCGCTTCCAGCACCGGCAGCATCGGCTGCAGCGAGGAGAGCTTCTTTTCGAACAGCAGGATCATCGGATCGTCGAGAACCGCGTCCATCTTGTCGGCGTTGGTGATGAAGTAGGGGCTCAAATAGCCGCGGTCGAACTGCATGCCTTCGACGACTTCGAGTTCGGTTTCGAGCGACTTGGCTTCTTCAACCGTGATGACGCCTTCGTTGCCGACCTTGGCCATCGCGTCGGCCAGGAACTTGCCGATGTCGGTGTCGCCGTTGGCGGAGATAGTGCCGACTTGGGCGATCTCTTCCGAACCGCCGACCTTCTTGGCGCGCTTCTTCAGGTCATCGACGATGGCCGTCACGGCTTTGTCGATGCCGCGGCGCAGATCCATCGGGTTACGGCCCGAAGCAACCGCCTTCATGCCTTCGCGAACGATGGCTTGAGCGAGAACGGTGGCGGTGGTGGTGCCGTCGCCGGCTTCGTCGTTGGTCTTGGAGGCAACTTCACGAATGAGCTGGGCGCCCATGTTCATGAACTTGTCTTCGAGTTCGATTTCCTTGGCGACGGTGACGCCGTCCTTGGTGGTGCGGGGAGCGCCGAAGCTCTTTTCGATCACGACGTTGCGGCCCTTGGGGCCGAGCGTGACTTTTACAGCGTTGGCGAGAATGTCGACGCCGGCGAGCATGCGCTCACGTGCGTCGGCGCCGAAATTGACGATCTTAGCTGCCATGGTCTCAGTTCCTTTGAAATGTTGAAAAGCGAATAGGGAGTGGCGAATGGCGAGCAGGAAGGCGACGGAGCGTCAACGCTCTATTCGCCATTCCCTATTCACAATTCGCGCGCGCAAAGCGCGGCGCGCTTAGGCGGCCTTGTCCTTCTTCGCTTTCTTGGCTTCGATGACGCCCATGATGTCGGACTCCTTCATGATCAGGAGATCCTCGCCGTCGATCTTCACTTCCGTGCCCGACCACTTGCCGAACAGGATGCGATCGCCGACCGCGACATCCATCTCGATGCGCTCGCCGTCTTCATCGCGGGCGCCGGGGCCGACAGCGACGATCTCGCCTTCTTGCGGCTTCTCTTGCGCGGTTTCCGGGATGATGATCCCGCCCTTGGTCTTCTCTTCTTCCTTCACGCGCCGAACAACGACACGGTCGTGCAATGGACGAAAGTTTGCCACGCCCTAACTCCTTGGGTTGTGAACCAGAAAAATGCCGAACCAGAGGGTGAGTGCCCTTAGCACTCGCCCCGCCCAGTTGCTAACGAGCGGGAGATAGGGGGCGCGACAGGGTCCGTCAACGGCGGCAACGCAAGCCAGGGAACGCAAATTTGCGGGCGGCATTGGATTGCCATGCCCCAGATCGATCTCACCGCGCCGCCGCCGCCCCATCCGGGCCCGAACCCCGATCCGCCGCCGACGCCGCCCTCAGAGATCCCGGAGCAGCCAATCCAGGAGCCGCCGCCGCCTCCGGGCCCGCCGCCGCCGGTCGTGGCGCGGCCGGCGCGGCGTGTCCTTTTGCACTAGGCTTGTGGCGGCGAATTGCGCACTTTTGTGTCGGAGCGGGAGGGGCCGATGCGATTTCTGGTCATGGCAAGTTTTGTGGCGGTGCTCAGCTTTGTGAGTCCGGCGCATGCGCAGAAGGCCGACACTCAACCCGGCGCCGCGCCCGCTGTGGCCAGCAATTTGGATTTGGCGCGTGAGGTGGTGCGCGCGTCGGGCAGCGCGGAGACAGCGCAACGCATTCTCCAGGGCAGTCGCGAGCCCTTCATCGCAAACGTTCAGCGCGGCGGCAGCTACAACCAAGCCGATGCGGAGCGGTTGTGGGATCTTTTCATGGAAGAGGTCGAGGTTGAGTTGCCGGTGCTGATCGACGGGTTTGCGCGGCTCTATGCTGAAACGTTCACCGCCGAACAGCTCGTCGACATGCGGGATTTTTACACGTCGCCATCGGGCCGCGCGCTGGTGGCGCAATTGCCGGATTTCGCGATCGCCGGGCAGGCGGCGGGCTACAATATGGGTGCGCAGGCGGGCACGCGCGCCGAACAACGCTTCCGCGCCGAACGTGCGCAGGGCCCAACCTAAAACAAAACGGCCGCCCCTCGCGGGGCGGCCGTGAGCGCGTCGGGCAGACGCTCTAATAGTAGAGCAGCGCGTCCAGGATGATGCCGCTGGCGATCGCGATCAGCAGGATGTCGCCGTCAACATAGACATAGCGGCAGCCATACGGCGCGGGCGGCAGGCGATAATAGAGATCCCACGGCACCGGCTCCCAATAGATGTAGGACGGGATCAGGTAGCCGACGCGATAATCGCGGTAGGGACGGTGCCAGCCGCCGTAGCTCCACCAATAATAATTCCGGCCGTAATAGCCGTGCAGAATGGAGGCGTAGCCGCTGTCGAAATAATAGCCGTGCCGCACGCCGCGCCAGTCGCTGTAACGCGGCCGGCCGAAATCGCGGTGGCTGTTCCAATAGGGGCGATAGCGCGCGTCGTGACGGCGGTTGTCCCAATCGCGGCGGTTGTTGTCGTTATCGGCCCAGCCGCGCCGGCCGTTGTCGTCCCAGCCGCGTCCGCCGCGACGATCGCCGTCGCGCCGGTCGTTGTCGCCACGGTTCCAGTCGCCTCGGCCGCCGCGATCGTTGTTGGCGCCGCGATCACGACCGTTGTTGTCACCGCGGTTCCAATCGCCACGGCCACCGTTGTTGTCGCCGCGGTTCCAGTCGCCACGACCGCCGTTGTTGTCGCCGCCGCGGTTCCAGTCGCCGCGACCGCCATTGTTGTCGCCGCGGTTCCAGTCGCCACGACCGCCGTTGTTGTCGCCGCCGCGGTTCCAGTCGCCGCGACCGCCATTGTTGTCGCCGCCGCGATTGCCGTCGCCGCGCACGCCATCACCGCGACCATCGCCGCCGCGCCGACCGTCGCCACGGCCTTCGCCGCCGCGTTGGTTTGCGCGCCAGTCTTGTTGGCCTTGGCCGCCTTGCCAGTCGCGCCGACGGCCTTCGCCGCCATTGCCGCCGAGCAGCGCGCCGCCGTCTTGTTGTTGACCGCGCCACTCACGGCGGCCGTCGCCGCCGCGTTGGCCTTCACCGCCACGTTGGCCTTCGCCGCCACGTTGGCCCTCGCCACCGCGTTGGCCTTCGCCACCGCGTTGGCCTTCACCGCCGCGTTGACCTTCGCCACCGCGTCCGCGCCATTCCTGCTGGCCTTGGGTGGGTTGAGTTTGTTGACCGCCGTCTTGGCCGCCTTGCGCGCCGCGCCATTCGCGACGTTCGCCGCCGCCACCGCCGCCACCGCCGCCGTTTTGGCCGCCTTGTGCGCCGCGCCACTCGCGACGTTCACCGCCGCCACCGCCGCCGCCATTGTTGGCGTCGCCGCGTTCGCGCCGTTCGCCGCCGCCGCGATTGCCGCGGTCTCCACCGCGATCGCCGTCGCCTCGCCGTTCAGCGCGACCGCCTCGATCGCCGTCTCCGTGTCTTTGTGCTTGAGCGTCCGGCGCCATCCAGGCGGTCAGGCTCAAGGCGGCAACGGCCGCCAAGAGAGTGTTCTTCATCGTGAGGCTCCCATGTGCGACCTCTCGGACGCACCCTCGCAGCGGCCAATCTGAGGGGCGCAGCCTGAACCGTGGCTGAATCGCTGCTGAACGAGATGCGCCGCGTGCGCTCAGGCCTTCGCCGTCAACGCGCCGGACAGGAACAGCCGAACCGCCGCCTTCACGTGGGCGTTCAGTTGATCCTCGGTGAGGGAGAACTCGGCGTCGGACAGAGCGCGGTAATGGTGACGCGCGCGCATCAGCTCGAAGAAGAACGAGCCCGCGATTTCCGGGCTTTCGATCCGGCGGCCGTCCGTGGTGGCGTGGCTGGCCATGTAATCAGAGATCGCCGCACGCACCTTTTCAGCACCGGCGCCGATATAACGCTGCAGGAGGTGGGGGAACTTGCCGCCTTCGCCGACAATGATCCGATAGAAGGCGAGGTGGTCGCGCTTGAGGAACGCGCGCAGCATTTGCGCGCCGATTTTCTCAAGCCCTTGCTCCAGCGGCAGGTGATCAACGCCGTCGGGCATAAAGTCGGACACGAAACGGTGGTGTTGGTCTTCCATGACGGCCAGGAAGAGGCCTTCCTTGTTGCCAAACTGGCCGTAGAGGGTGGCCAGCGAGCCGCCGGCGCGGCGCACCACATCGTTGACGTTGGCGGCCTCATAGCCGCGCTGCAGAAATTCCTCGCGCGCCGCCTCGAGAAAGGCATGCCGCCGCGCGACGCCGCGATCCGGCGCGCGCCCAATGCTGGCCGGCTGCACGTCTTCAGGCACCCGATTACCTCCCTACCGCAAACACGGACAGTAAGCATGGTTATTGCGAGCGCAAGTCTGCGCTCGTTAGCGTTGCAGTCATGCAGCCTAGGCCGTTCGGCCGCGACGGAATGAGCGCTTGCTGATTGCGTAATTTTGATTACATTGTGAAGTGTTCAGCGAAGGACAGTGTCGCTCGCATGCCAGATTCCGGTTTCTCGCTCCGGGCCGCGCCGACGCGCGCCCGGCTCAACGTCATTGCCGAACGGCTCGGCAAGCGTGGCCTGAGCTTGATCGCAGTGGCGCTCGTGCTGCTGGTGCTGGCGATCGTCGGCTTCAATTGGCTGACGGTGGGGCGCTATCAGGTCAGCACCGACAACGCCTATGTGCGCGCCGACATTTCGATGATGTCGGCGAAGATCGAAGGCTATGTCCGCGCGATACCGGCGGTGGAGAACCAAGCGGTCCACGCCGGCGACGTGCTGGTCGAGATCGATCCCACCGATTACCAGGCGCACGTCGCGGCCGCGCGCGCGGCCTTGGCGCAAGCGCAAGGCGCGCGAGCGTCGCAGAGCGCGCAGCGCGCGTTGGCGGTAGCCGACGTGGCGCGCTATCGGCCGCTGGCGGAGCAGGGCCTGCTTTCACCCGCGCGCATGCAGCAGATCGAGATTCAATCACGGCAAGCGAGCGGCGGTTTGGCCGCGGCCGATGCGGCGATCGACGCGGCGCGCGCGCAATTGGCGAGCGCCGAACTCGATCTCGAACGCGCGGTGATCCGCGCGCCGATCGATGGCGTGGTGGGCGACCGGCAAGTGCAGGTGGGCCAATTGGTGCGCCCGGGCGCGCCGCTGATGGCGGTGGTGCCGCTGCAATCGGTTTATGTGGTCGCCAATTTCAAGGAAACGCAGATCGCGCATTTCCACGAAGGCCAGTCGGTAACGATCCGCCCCGACATCGCCCACGATCTGCGCCTGCACGGCACGCTTGAATCGATTGCACCGGCCAGCGGCGCGGAGTTTTCGATCATCCCCACAGACACCGCGACCGGCAATTTCACCAAGATCGTCCAGCGTGTGCCAGTGCGCATTCGTATCGATGCCGGCCAAGAGGGCGCGCACCTGTTGCGTCCGGGCTTGTCGGCCAGCGTCGTGGTGGACACCCGCGAATGAGTGAGGCGCCGGTTGGGCCGCCGACAGATAGCCCGCCGTTTGCTATCTGGGTCGGCTTCATCGCCATGGTGATTGGCCAGTTCATGGCCATTCTCGACATTCAGATCGTCGCCAGTGCGATCGGAGCGATCCAGGCGGGCATTTCCGCAAGCCGCGATGAAATTTCGTGGGTGCAGACCGCGTATCTGATCGCGGAAGTGATCGGCATTCCGTTGTCAGGCTTCCTCGGGCGCGCGCTGGGCACGCGCTTGCTCTATTGTTTGTCCGCGCTGGGCTTCACCTTTGCGAGCCTGTTGTGCGCGTTCGCGTGGGACATCAATTCACTGATCCTGTTCCGCGCGCTGCAGGGCTTTTCTGGCGCGGCGATGATCCCGACGGTGATGGCGACACTCTATCTCGTCATCCCGACGCGCATGCAGGCGATGGCCGGCGCGATGATGGGGATGGTGATCACGTTGGCGCCGTCGCTTGGGCCGACGCTTGGCGGCTACATTGCCGAGACGATGGGGTGGCGGGCGCTGTTCTGGATCAATGTTGCGCCGGGCATTCTGATCACGGTGGCGATCTGGAACACGATGACGAGCTTGGGGAAGAGCAACCTCAATCTGTTGAAGAAGATCGACGTGCCGGGGCTCATCGGCCTGGCGATGTTTCTGGGCGCTGCTGAATATGTGCTTGAGGAAGGGCCGGCGAACGAATGGTTCGCTTCGCCCGAGGTGACGCTTTGGGCGCTCGCGAGTTTGGCCGGCGGGGTGCTGTTCTTTTGGCGCGCGTTCAAAGCCGAAACGCCGATCGTCGATCTCAAACCGTTCGCGACGCCGACCTTCGCGATTGGCGCGAGCTTGGGCTTCGTGCTCGGGCTGGGGCTGTTCAGCTCTGTGTTTCTGACGCCGCTCTTCTTGGGCTCGGTGCGCGGCTACAGCGCACTGCAGATCGGCGAGACGATGTTCGTGCAGGGGGCGGTGATGTTTGTCAGCGCGCCGATCATCGGCGTGCTGGGGCGGACTTTGAAGGATACGCGCCCGCTTGGGTTTCTGGGCTTCATCCTGGTGGCGCTGAGTTGCTGGATGCAGGCCAATCTCACGGCGGAGTCGGCGTTTTGGGAGCTGGCGTGGCCGCAAATGGTGCGCGCGCTTGGGCTGATGATGACGTTCACCTCGGTGATGCAGCCGGCGCTGCAATCGCTGCCGCCGCAGCTGCTTCATTCGGGCGCCGGGCTGTTCAACACGATGCGCAATCTTGGCGGCGCGTTTGGCATCGCTGGCTTGGCGACCGTGCAGACACACGCATTCGCGCTGCATCGGCAGGAATTGTACTCAGCCGTCGATCCGCAAAATCCGCACGTGCAGGAGATGCTCGCCGGCAGCGCGGCGTATCTGGAGCAAGCGGGCGCCGTCGATCCGCAACGCCAGGCGCTGATGCGCTACGCATCTTTGCTGGATCGTGAAGCGCTGGTGATGACGTTCAACGACCAGTTCTTGTTCTTGGCCGTTGTGATTGGCGCATCGGCGTTTGCGATGCTGGCGCTGCGGCCATCTTTACGTGCTGCGCCCGCGGACGCCGCGCTCGCGCATTAAGCGACGTTGGAAACGGCCAGCGCTTTATCGATCTCGCCCAGCATTTGCGGGCCGAGCGGGGCGGCCTTGGCGGAGAACGCTTCCAGCAACGCGCCGTCCTTGCCGATCAGATATTTGTGGAAGTTCCAACGCGGCAGCGCGGTTTCGCCCAGCTCTTGCGCGATCCACGCATAGAACGGATGCCGGCGTTGCGGCGACACGATCTCGACCTTGCCGGTCATCGGGAAGGTGACGTGATAGGTGGTGTCGCAGAATTCATGGATGGCGTGCTCGTCGCCTTGTTCCTGCGCGCCGAAATCGTTGCACGGCACGCCGACGATGATGAGGCCGCGCTTGTTGGCGTAGAGGGCTTCGAGGTCGCGATATTGCGGCGTGAACCCGCACGCGCTGGCGACATTCACGACCAGGATGGCCTTGCCGGCATAGTCGGAAAGTTTGATTTCGCCGGGGGCGTCGAGTTTGGCGAACGAGAAGTCGTGGGCGGTGGTCATTTTGGTCCTACCGGGGGAGGCGGGGCGGTTTAGACCCGGCTTGCCTGGCGGGCAATGGCGGTCGCCTCGGAGGTGGCGTTCAAATGGCAGTGTGGTAGGAGGGGGCATGGCTAAGCCGTTTGACCTAAGAATATGCACGGCCCGAATTTTGGGCCCGGCCCGCGTTTGAGCTGACGCTCCGCGGGACCGGGCGTTCCTGCTAGCCTCATGCCAAGTTCCAACGGAGATTCGACCGTGGCCGATGCGCCTTCTGGTCGCGATTATCGCGAAACCCTTTTTCTTCCCGACACCCCGTTCTCGATGCGCGCAGGTTTGCCGCAGAAGGAGCCGGAGCAAGTCAAACGCTGGGCCGAACTCGGCCTCTACAAGCTGCTGCGCGAAGATGGCGCCGGGCGACCGAAATACGTGCTGCACGATGGCCCGCCCTACGCGAACGGCGCCATCCACATCGGCCATGCCGAAAATAAGATCCTGAAAGATTTCGTCGTCCGCACGAAGCAGATGATGGGCTTCGATTGCGATTACGTGCCGGGTTGGGATTGTCACGGCTTGCCGATCGAGTGGAAGGTCGAAGAAGATTTCCGCAAGGCCGGCCGCAAGAAGCAGGACGTGCCGGCGGTGGAGTTCCGCAAGGCGTGCCGCGAATACGCCGACAAATGGATCCCGCTGCAACGTGAAGAGTTCAAGCGCCTCGGCATCGAAGGCGATTGGGATCGCTACTACACAACGATGAGCTTCGAAGCCGAAGCCGCCATCGCGCGCGAGTTCATGCGCGTGGTGCGCACGGGGCTGGTGTATCGCGGCTCGAAGCCGGTGATGTGGAGCCCGGTGGAGCGCACATCGTTGGCGGAAGCGGAAGTGGAGTATCAGGAGAAGACGAGCCCGACGATCTGGGTGAAGTTTCCGATCGTGGGGCGCGCTGACGTCAGTGTTGTGATCTGGACCACGACGCCGTGGACGATCCCAGGCAACCGCGCGATCTCATTTTCGCCGACGATCTCGTACGGCGTCTACGAAGTGCAGAGCGTCGAGCAAGGTTTGGCGTTCGAGCCGTGGGTGAAGGCTGGCGACAAACTCGCCCTGGCTGACAAACTCGCTGAAGACGTGATGCGCGCGGCGAAGGCGGCGAGTTGGTCGCGCGTTTCGGATTTCGATCCGAGCGATCTCAAATGCGCGCACCCGTTGCACGGCAAGGGCTACGAGTTCGATGTTCCGCTGCTCGCGGGCGACCACGTCACCGACGACGCGGGCACGGGCTTTGTGCACACGGCGCCTGGACATGGCGCGGACGACTTTGTGATCTGGACGAAGCATTTCGGCCAAGAAGGCATCCCGTTCACCGTCGATGCCGAAGGCCGCTTCACAAAGGAAGCGCCGGGCTTTGAGGGGCTCGAGATTCTGCAGCTTGAGGGCAAGAACCTCGGCAAGGATGGGCCGGCCAACAAAGCGGTGATGGATGCGCTGATCGAAGCGGGCGCGTTGCTGGCGCGTGGGCAATTGAAGCACTCGTACCCGCACTCGTGGCGCTCGAAGGCGCCGCTGATCTTCCGCAACACGCCGCAATGGTTCATCGCGCTCGACAAAGCGTACGCCGAAGGCGGCGGTCGCACGCTGCGCGATGTGGCGCTGGCGGAGATCGAGCGCGTCGATTGGGGGCAAAAGCGCACCGGTGAAGACAGCGGCTACAACCGCATCAAGGGCATGATCAAGGATCGCCCGGATTGGCTGGTGTCGCGCCAGCGCGCGTGGGGCGTTCCGCTGCCGATCTTCGTCAGCAAAGCGGATGGCTCGATCCTGATGGACGACGCGCTGGATCATCGCATCCTCACAGCGATGCAGCAAGGCGGCGCCGATGCGTGGTGGGCGACGCCGGCGCAAACGTTCCTCGGCGCCAAATATAAGGCTGAAGATTACGAGAAGATCGAAGACATCTTGGATGTGTGGTTCGATTCCGGCTCGACGCACGCGTTTGTCATGGGCGATCGCGAAGCGCCGACGCGCGCGTCGTTCCTCAATCCGCATTCGGTGATCTATCTTGAAGGCTCGGACCAGCATCGCGGCTGGTTTCATTCGTCGTTGCTGGAAAGTTGCGCGACGCGCGGGCGCGCGCCGTACGATGAAGTGATCACGCACGGCTTCGCCGTGGACGAGAAGGGCTTCAAGCAGTCGAAATCGCTCGGCAACGTGGTTGAGCCGCAGACTGTGGCGAACCAGAACGGCATCGAAATCCTGCGCCTGCTGATCGCCAGCGCAAACTACGCCGACGATCTCCGGATGGGCAAAACCATCATGGAGCAGGCGAGCGAAACCTACCGCAAGCTGCGCAACACGTTGCGTTACCTGCTGGGCGCGTTGAGCGGGTTTGATGAGGCGGAACGCCTGCCGCGCGGCGCTGACACGCCGTTGCTGGAGCGCTGGCTGCTGCATCGGCTGGCCGAAATCGATGCCGAAGTGCGCAAGGGCTACGAGACGTATGAGTTCCGCGCCGCCGTGAGCGCCATCGTCGAGTTCTGCAACGTCGATCTCTCGGCGTTCTACGTCGATGTGCGCAAGGACGCGCTCTATTGCGACGCGCCGCAGAGTTTGCGGCGGCGTGCTTGCCGCAGTGCGCTGGATGAAGTGTTCTCGCGGATGACGGCGTGGCTCGCGCCGGTGTTGCCGTTCACGATGGAAGAAGCGTGGCTCACGCGCTTCCCGAACGAGCGCTCGGTGCATTTGCGGCAGTTTCCGGAAACGCCGGTGAGTTGGCGCGATGGCGCGGCGGCCGATGAGATCGTAGCGCTCCGCGGCGTGCGTTCGGTGGTGACAGGCGCGCTTGAGATTGCACGGGCGGAGAAGCGCGTGGGCGCCTCGCTTGAAGCGACGCCGCGTGTGTTCATCGCCGACGCTGCATTGCGCGCGCGCGTTCAGAAGGTGGATTTCGCCGAGCTCTGCATCACGTCTGGCGTCAGCACTGAAGCCGGCGACGGGCCAGCTGAGGCGTTTCGGTTGCCTGAAGCGCCGGGCGTGGCGGTGATCGTTGAACGCGCGGGCGGCGTGAAGTGCGCGCGGTCTTGGAAGTATTTCGATCCAGCCACCGCCGACAGCGCCTTTCCCGACATCACCGCGCGTGACGCCGAAGCGGTGCGGGCGTGGGATGGCGCGCATGGCTGAGCCGGGGCTGCCGATTTATGTCGGGCCGATCATCGTGGTTGTCGCAGTGATCGGTTTGGCGCTGTGGATGCTGATGCGCGGTAAGAAGGACTAGCTAGTCCGACAACACCGCGCTCAAGCAGGCGCTGGTTTCGCGCAGGCCGTGTTCGGCGAGGCAGGCCGCATCCTCGGCGCCGCCGCGCGACACCGACACGCATTGGCGAAACTGCAATTGCGCCAGCGCCAAACATTCGCGCGTTGGCGCGTCGTCCAGGTTTTGGGAGGCGGGATCGTCACCGGCGCCGGCGATGCTGAAGGCGGCCAGCGTGACGATGCGGTCGATGGTTTGCGTGCGTGCCGGGCGAAAGCGTAGCGGCGTGCGCGGCGGGCCGAAACTGAACGCGGTGGCGGCACCCGTGTGCGCCGGGCGGGCGAAGGCGCGCAGGCTTGCGTCGCGCGCGGTGCGTGCGGCGGGATCGAGGATCGGCCAATCGTCAGCGAAGAGCAGGCGGTCATATCCGCGCGCGGCGGCTTGGAAGCGGGCGCGATCGGCGGCGATGGCAGCGAGCGCGTATTGCACGGCTTCGGCAGCGCCCGGCGGGCGCCGGCGCGCGTAACCCGGATCGCGCCGCAGTTGGCGCAGCACGGCGACGCGGCCAGCCGCGCGCACGCGCGCTTGCACGCCGCGTTGAAACGCTGGCGCTTCGGCTGCGGCGAGGGCCGCGTAAGCAATCGCGCCGCGCGCAAGCTCGGCGTGGTCGCGGCTGAGGCGCTGCAAAGTGAGATCAAGCGCGGCTTGGTCTGTAATGTCGGCGGCGGCAAGCACCACGAGATCGGCTTGGAAATCGCCGTGGCTTTGCGCGGCGGTGTGTACGGCGTCGGCGGGCTGCGCCTGCGCGGCGGCGGCGAGCGAGGCAAACAGCAGGGCGGCGAGGGCGGCGCGCATGCCCTATGGGTAGCGCGCAAGCGGGCCGAAACCAGGGCCTCCTTCCATCTCCGCTTTCCCTGGACAGCGTCGCCCGGCTTGCCGGCGCCAGCGCCGCCCGCCATAAGCCCGGCCATGCTTCGATACGGTCTTCTCCTGGCGGCGGCGGTGTTCATTGCCGACCAGATCAGCAAATACATCATCCTGGAGATCGCCCATTTCAGCCCGGCGGGCTGTCTGGAGGCCGGGTTTGGCTGCCGCTTCATCGAGGTGTCGCCGATTTTCGACCTGCACATGGTGTGGAATCGCGGCGTCAGCTTCGGGATGCTGCGCGCCGATAGCGGGCTGGGGCGCTGGGGCCTGGTGGCGCTGTCGTTCGTGATTTCCGGCGTTTTCGTCTGGTGGCTGAAGGGCTCGGTGCGCAAGCTGACGGCGACCGCTTTGGGGCTGGTGATCGGCGGGGCGCTGGGCAACGTGATCGACCGGATCCGTTTCGGTGCCGTGGCGGACTTCTTTGACTTCAACGGCTTGTGGTTTCCCTGGGTGTTCAACGTGGCCGATTCCGCCATCACCGTGGGGGCGGGGCTGCTGCTGCTCGATTTTCTCCTGCACGGCGAAGACAAGAAGGCGGCGGAGCCCCATGCGGGGGCGTCCGACTCGCCCCAGAACCGTCAAGATCAAGGCTGATCCATCCCCGCTGCTGTCCGGCTTGGCGATTTGCGCGGCGGCGGGCTAGAACCCAGCACGAATTAGGGAGTGCGAGCGTCCGATGACGAAACCGATCATGACGGTGGTGGCGATTTTGGCCGCGGCCAGTGCGGCGAGCGGCTGCTCGAGCCTCTCGCAATCGCTGGGCGCCGGCAAAGCTTCGCCGGATGAATTCCGCGTCGTGACGCGCGCTCCGCTGACGCTGCCGCCGGATTATGCGCTGCGTCCGCCGCGGCCGGGCGAAGCGCGCCCGCAGGAGCTTGAGCCGGACGCGGAAGCGCGCGCGGCGCTGTTTGGCCAAGACGTGGCCGTTGGCGCAACGGGCGGCGAACGCACTCTGGTTTCGCGCGCAGGCGCGGAAGCGGTTGACCCAAACATTCGCGACCAAGTTGATTTCGAAGGCCAAGGCATCGTCCATCGCTCGGAAGGGTTCGTGGATCGCATCTTGTCGTTCGGCGGATCGTCGGCGCCGCCGGCCACGCAGCCGCTCAACGCGGAAGCTGAGCAGGCGCGTCTGGCTGAAGAAGAGTCGGTGCGTCGCGCCACGGGCGGCGCCCAAGTGATCATCCAGCGCAACGCGCCGGGCGGCTTCAAGCTTCCGGGCACCTGAGGTCCGTGCGGGCCATTGCGCGCGCTGCCGCGTTCGTCAGCGCGGCGTTCTTTCTATGCATGACGCCATCCAGCGCGCGCGAGATGCCGCGCCCGGAAACGTTCACGCTGAGAAACGGCATGCAGGTGGTGGTGATCACCGATCGCCGCGCGCCGGTGGTGACGCATCAAGTCTGGTATCGGGTCGGCAGCGCTGACGAGCCGCGCGGCCAATCGGGCATCGCGCATTTTTTCGAACATCTGATGTTCAAGGGCACGCGCGCGATTGCGCCGGGTGAGTTCTCGCGCACCATCGCCCGCAATGGCGGCGACGATAACGCCTCCACCTCCTGGGACTACACCGTCTATTACGAACGCATCGCGCGTGATCGGCTTGAGCTGGTGATGCAGATGGAAGCCGACCGCATGCGCAATTTGCGCCTGCTGCCGGAAGACATCGCCTCCGAGCGCGACGTGATCGTGGAAGAGCGCCGCTCGCGCATCGACAACAGCCCCGGCGGCATTCTTGGTGAGCGGATGCGGGCGATGCTCTATCCGCATCATCCGTACGGCACGCCAGTGATCGGCTGGCTGCACGAGATCCAGGCGCTCGACCGCGAAGAGGCGCTTGCGTTCTATCGGGTGTGGTACGCGCCCAATAACGCGATCTTGGTGGTTGCTGGCGACGTCGATGCGGCGGAGTTGCGTCCGCTAGCTGAGCGTTATTACGGGCGCGTGCGGCCCACGCGCGATTTGCCGGCGCGCACTTGGGTGGACGATCCGCCCGCGCGCGGACCGATGCGTGTGACCCACAGCGACGAGAAGGTGCGCCAGCCCTCGATCTCGCGCTTCTATCGCTCGGTGAGCTACGGCACCGGCGAAGGCCGCCAAGCGCATGCGCTGGATGTGGCGATGGATATTCTGGGCGGTTCGGAGACGAGCCGGCTCTATCGCGCCTTGGTGGAAGAACGCGCGATGGCGGTGCGTGTCGGCGCGGGCGCGAACACGAGCGGGCTTGGCGGCGGGCAAGCTTCGGTGTTTGGCACGCCGGCGGATGGCGTGAGCTTGGAAGCGCTGGAAACCGCAATCGACGAGGTGATCGCGACATTTCTGCGCGATGGACCGACGGACGCGGAGCTGACGCGCTCGAAAGCGTCGATGGCGGCCTCGGCGGTGTATTCACGCGACAGCCAGGAGGCGTTGGCGAATTTCTACGGTGGCTCGTTGGTGCAAGGCGAGACGCTGGATGAGATTGTCGCCTGGCCCGAGCAAATTGAAGCTGTGACGCGCGAAGAGGTGATGGCGATCGCGCGCACGACATTGAACATGGATGAGTCCGTGACCGGCCTGTTGCTGCCGGCGGAGGCCGCGCCATGAGGCGCGCTCTGGCGGCTCTCGCACTGGCGCTGGCTTTGCCCGGCGCGCCCGCGCTTGCGCAACCGCGCGCGCAAGCTGTCGCGCCGCAGCAGCATGGCGTGCCGGTGCGGGCGATCCGCACGCCGGGCGGCATTGAAGCGTGGCTGGTTTCTGATTCAACCGTGCCGATGATCGTGATGAGCGCGTATTGGCAGGGCGGCTCGGCGAGCGAACCGGAGAGCCGCATCGGCGTCACCGGCGTGATGGCTGACATGCTCACCGAAGGCGCCGGCGACATGGATGCAAACGCGTTCAAGGAGCGGCTGCAAGATTTGAATATGTCGGTGAGCTTTTCCTCCGGTTGGGACGGCGTCGGCATGAGCTTGGTGACGCTGAGCGAAAACCGCGACGCGGCGTTCGAGATGGCGCGGCTGGCGTTGATGCAGCCGCGTTTCGATGCGGCGCCGCTGGAGCGGATGCGCCGGCAAATGCTGGTGGGCTTGCGCACGCGCGAAACCAATCCGAGCTACATCGCAAATCTGGCGCTCGATTCCGCGCTGCACCCCGATCACCCATACGCACGGCGCGCCTCGCGTGAGAATGTCGAGGCGATCAATCGCGCGGCGTTGGTGCAGCGGCGAGCTGAGGTGTTCACACGCGGCGATCTGAAGATCACCATCGTCGGCGACATCGACGAAGCCAACGCGGCGCGGCTGATCGATGCCACGTTCGGGCGCTTGCCCATGAACACGCCGCGGTCCGAACCGCCGGAAGCGCAATTGCGCGCGGCGACGCCGCTGATCGTGCGCCAGCTGCCGCAGCCGCAGAGCCTGGTGCTGTTCGCGGCCCCCGGCATTCAGGACGAAGATCCCGATTGGGTGCCGCTGGTGGTGGCGAATTACATCATCGGCGGCGGCGGGTTCTCGTCGCGGCTGATGGATCAAGTGCGCGAGCAGCGCGGGCTTGTGTACGGCATTGGCACCGGCTCATCGGTGCGCGATCATTCGGCGCTGATCCGCGGTTCGGCGCAGACCGAGAACGAAAACGTGCGCGAGGCGATCGAAGTGATCCGCGCCGAGCTGGCGCGCTTCCACGAGCAGGGGGCGACGCAGGCCGAAGTGAACGACGCGATCACCTATCTCACCGGCTCGTTCGCGCTCGATCTCGATAGCAATGTGAAGATTGCGTCGGCGGTGCATGGCTATCAGGTGTCCGGCCGCGACGTGGACTACATCAACCACCGCAACGAGCGCATTCGCGCCGTGACGCTCGAAGATGTGAACCGCGTCGCGCGGCGGCTCTACGATCCGAACGCATTCACGTTCGTGGTGGTGGGCCAGCCGGAAGGGCTGGAAGCGGCGGCGGGGCAATAATCCCGTTCAGGCTAACGCGCTGAGGACCGCCGGCTTCCAGCCGGCACTTTGGCGCAATCGCTCGCTAGTGGGAGCGCGTCGGCAGAGGCGACGCATGCGCGGCCGGAGGCCGCGCGCTCCAACCTGCAACGAGTCGTCCGTGTCACGATGCCGGCTGGAAGCCGGCGGTCCTCGGCGCTTCGCCATTCAAAAATTGAGTCTGGGCGGCTGGATTTGAACCAACGACCTCCTGCTTCCAAGGCAGGCGCTCTCACCAGGCTGAGCTACGCCCAGACATTGGCTAGCGCCATCAAGCGCTAGCGGGTCTCTCGGAAGGGTCGCGGTCGGAACATTTCCTTCACTCCAAAATCTTGCGTCATTCCGGGTTCGGCTTCGCCGCCCCGGAATGACGGAGGTGTGTCGATGCACACCGCCGTTCAGCCCTTCACGCACACGATTTGCCGCAGCGTGTGTACGACATCGATCAAGTCCGCTTGCGCGGCGATGACGGCGTCGATGTCCTTGTAGGCCATCGGCGTTTCATCGATCACGCCCGCGTCCTTGCGGCACTCGACGCCTTCGGTCGCCTTCACGTGGTCTTCCACGGTAAAGCGGCGCTTGGCTTCGTTGCGGCTCATCGCGCGCCCTGCGCCGTGCGAGCACGTGCAGAACGAGTGCGGGTTGCCCTTTCCGCGCACGATGAACGACTTTGCGCCCATCGAGCCCGGAATGATGCCAAGCTCATCCTTGCCGGCGCGCACCGCACCCTTGCGGGTGACGAACACATCCTTGCCGAAGTGCTTTTCCTTGGTGACGTAGTTGTGGTGGCAGTTCACTGCCATCTCATCCACGGCCAAGTCGGGCCATTCGGCGCGCAGGGCGTCGAGCACGAGCTCCATCATCGTCTCGCGGTTGGCGCGCGCGTACTTTTGCGCCCACGACACCGCGCGGATGTAGTCGATGAAGCCTTCGCTGCCTTCGGCGAAGTAGGCGAGATCCTCATCCGGCATGTTGATGAACCAGCGACGCATTTCGTGCTTCGCCCGCTCAATGAAGTACGTGCCGAACTTGTTGCCTACGCCACGCGAACCCGAGTGCAGCATCACCCACACAGCGCCGGTTTCATCGAGGCAGAGCTCGATGAAGTGGTTTCCGGTGCCGAGCGTGCCGAGTTGGCCCAAGCCGCGCGCATGCGCCGCCTTCGGGTGCTTATCGATGACGGCCTTGTAGCCTTCTTCGAGTTCCCCGTAGCGCGCCTTCGCCGCGTCCGGCGGCTCCTTTTGCCAGGAGCCGACGTCGTTGCGTCCGCCATTGTCGCTGCGCCCGTGCGGCACAGCGGCTTCGATCGCGGAACGCACGTGCGCCAACGAATCCGGCAGATGTTCCGCACGCACGTTCGTGCGCACAGCCATCATGCCGCAACCGATGTCGACACCGACAGCGGCGGGGATGATCGCGCCGACGGTCGGGATCACCGAACCGACAGTCGCGCCCATGCCCCAGTGCACGTCCGGCATCACCGCGACGTGGGAGTGAATGAACGGCAGCGACGCGACGTTGCGCAATTGCTTCAACGCAGCTTCTTCAATCGGCACGCCCTTCGTCCACGCCTTGATCGGCATGCGCTCGGACGCAATGAGTTCGTAACCGGTCTCAGACATGGCCGGTCTCCTTTCTCGGGTGTCGAATGTCAGCGATCAGGTGTCAGATGCAGCGTGAGCCGACACCTGAAACCCGATACCTGACACCTGTAACAACGGCCTGGAGCACATACGAAAAACCCCTCCAGGCCGGGCCTTGGAGGGGTTTTTCATGCTCCGATGTCCGAAGACGATCAGTCGATGAAACTCCTCCGCGCGCACGCACCCTGCCGCTCATCGCCATTGGCGATGAACATGGGGTAGCTCGGGCGAAGGTTCTTTATCAACGACATGGTCTTCCTCGAAGGCCGCGCAGATAACACAGGATTCTCGCGATTGCACGCGGTTTTTGCGCTTATGTATTTTTCGGTGCGATCGATGCGGTGTCGAGGCCTTGCTGCAACAGCGCCTCCCATGCGGCTTCCGCGCTCTCCGCAAACTGGAAGAGATTGAGATCGTCCCGCTCGATCATGCCGTGCTCAACGAGCGCGTCGAAATTGATAATTGAGCGCCAATACGCTTCGTCGAACAGCACAACAGGAATGATCGGCGCCTTCTTGGTTTGCGTCAGCGTGAGAATTTCAAACAATTCGTCGAAGGTGCCGAAGCCGCCGGGGAACACGACGAGCGCCGCCGCGCGCATGGCGAGGTGCATCTTGCGCATGGCGAAATAGTGGAAGTTGAACGTGAGGTCCGGCGTCGAATAGGCGTTGGGATCTTGTTCGAACGGCAGCGTGATGTTGAAGCCGATCGTCGGCGCGCCAGCTTCGTGCGCGCCGCGATTGGCGGCTTCCATAATGCCCGGCCCGCCGCCGGTGGCGATGACGTTGGTGCAGGGTGCGCCGCCCAACGCGCCGCCGCGCTCCGAGGCGATGCGGCCAAACGCGCGCGCTTCTTTGTACCAATGGGCGCTGCGGCCCGGGCCGTCCTCGCGGATGCGTGCTGAGCCAAAGACGACGATGGTGGACTTAATGGCGTGCGCTTTGAGCGCGATATCCGCCTTTGCGTATTCCAGCATGAAGCGGACGCCGCGGAGATCCTCGCTCAGCAGAAAGTCCTGGTCGAGCGCGGGTATGCGGTAGGAGGGGGAGGCGCGCTGGGCGGCATTATCCGGTGTTTTGGTCATGGTCCGGGCTTATCACGACGCCCGCGCGGCGTGCTAATCTCCGCGAATCTCCCATGACCATTCGCCGTTTGCCCCCCGAAGCCGTGAACCGCATCGCCGCTGGCGAAGTGATCGAGCGCCCGGCCGCCGCGGTGAAGGAATTGGTCGAGAATGCGCTCGACGCCGGCGCCAAGCGGATCGCGGTGCGGATCGAGCGCGGCGGGCTGGGGCTGATCGCCATCGAGGATGACGGCGGCGGCATTCCGAAAGACGAACTGGCGCTGGCGGTGGAGCGGCACGCGACGTCGAAGCTGGTCGCGGAATCCGATGGCGGCGTTGATCTGCTGAATATCGCGACGATGGGATTTCGCGGCGAAGCGTTGCCGTCGATCGGGGCGGTGGCGCGGCTGACGATCGTTTCGCGCGCGCGCGGCGTTGGCGAAGCGTGGCGTATCGACGTTGAAGGCGGCGCGCTTGAGGCGGCGCGGCCGTCGGCGTGGGCGGCGTTGTCGGATAACGGCGCGCTGGTTGAAGTGCGGGATCTCTTCTTCGCGACGCCCGCGCGGCTGAAATTCATGAAGAGCGAACGCGCCGAGGCGATGGCGGTGTCGGACGTGGTGAAGCGCTTGGCGATGGCGCGGCCGGACGTTGCGTTCTCGTTGGAGCATGACGGGCGTGTGTCGTTGCGCCTGGCGGCGGAGCGCGACCCTGAGAATGAAGGCCGACGCGCGCGGCTGGCGGCGATCCTCGGCGCCGATTTCGCGCCGAACTCGTTGGCGCTCGATCAATTGCGCGGCGATGTGCGGCTTTCGGGCTTCGCCGGCTTGCCGACATTCCATCGCGGCACGCGCGAGCATCAGCATTTGTTCGTCAACGGCCGGCCGGTGAAGGATAAGCTGATCGTCGGTGCGGTGCGCGCTGCGTATCAGGATTTGTTGGCGCGCGATCGTCACCCGGTGGTGGCGCTGTTTGTCGACCTGCCGCCGGCGGAGGTGGACGTGAACGTCCACCCGGCCAAGACCGAAGTGCGCTTTCGCGACGCGAGCTTGGTGCGCGGTTTGATCGTGGGCGCGCTGCAGCACGCGCTGGCCGGCGCTGGCCATCGCGCGTCGACGACGACGGCGCAAAGCGCGTTGAACGCCGTGCGCCCGCACTACAATCCGCAACCGAGCTTGCGCGCGTGGAGCGCGGCGGAAGATCATCTGGTGGCGAGCGATTTTGCGATGCCGAGCGGGCGGGTTGAATATGGACAGCCGGCGTCCTCGCCGGCAGGCGCCGCGTCCTCCGACTTTGCGCTGACGGATAATGCCGCGCTGGCCGGCGGGATTCCGGCGGTCCATATTGCCGACGAAGACGCGAAATTCTTTCCGCTCGGCGCGGCGCGTGCGCAAATCCACGAGACGTACATCGTCGCGCAAACCGAGGACGGCATCGTTATCGTCGATCAGCATGCTGCCCACGAGCGGCTGGTGTACGAGCGCATGAAGCAGATGTTGGCCAATGGCGGCGTGCGCCGTCAGGCTTTGCTCATTCCCGAAGTGGTCGAACTTGATCCGGCGGAAGCCGATGCCATCAATGCACGCGCCGAAGAACTGGCGCAGCTTGGGCTGGTGATTGAGCCGTTTGGCGCCGGCGCCATTCTGGTGCGTGAAACGCCGGCTTTGCTGGGGCATATCGATGCGACCGGGCTGTTGAAGGATTTGGCCGACGACATTGCCGAACTCGGCGAGGCGCATGCGCTGAAGGAGCGGCTGGAAGAGGTGTGCTCGTCAATGGCGTGCCGCGGTTCGGTGCGCGCAGGCCGCAGGCTCACGGGCGAAGAGATGAACGCGCTGCTGCGGCACATGGAATCAACGCCGTTTTCGGGCCAATGCAATCACGGCAGGCCCACGTACGTTGAGTTGAAACTGGCGGACATCGAGAAATTGTTCGGCCGCCGCTAGGTCAAAACGTCGCGAAAAAGCCCGGTTTCGCGCTTGCCTTCGCCGCCGAGCGGGCGAAGATGGCGGCGTTGAGGGACCAGGGGAAGATCATGAAGAGCTTAGTGAAGACGTTGGCCGTCGCGGCCGCTTTGTGTGCGGCGGCCGCGCCCGCTTACGCGCAGAGTTTGAACACCGGCGCGACCGGAACGTTTGGTCAGGTGCGCCTGCGCTCGGGCTTTACGCCTGACCCGCACCAAACCACGCTCAATGCTGGCGGGCCGGTCGATGCGAGCACGCGCGGCGAAGCCTGCAACGGCAATGTCGCGTCGCGTCCGAGCTTTTCGCTGCGCTACACGGCGGGCGAACTGCCGCTGATCATCTATGCGGAATCCGAAGCCGACACGACGCTGCTGGTGCGCGCGCCGGATGGCTCGTTTCACTGCAATGACGATTCCGTCGGCCTGAACCCGGTGGTGCGTTTCGATGCGCCGCGTAATGGGCGTTATCAGATTTGGGTCGGTCGCTTTGGCGAGGACGCGGAAGCAGCGTCGGCTGTGCTCAGCATCTCGGAAGTCTCGGGCCCGCAAGTGGTCGAGGAAGAGGCAAGCGGCGAGCAACCTGATTTCACGCTCGATCCGACATTCGGCTCGGTCGATCTCACGGCGGGCTTCTCGCCCGATCCGCACACGCACACGATCGGCGCGGGCGGCACGCTCGACGCCGCGAGCCTTGGCGTTCCCGGTTGCGTCGGTTCGATCGCGCGCGCGCCGGACTATCGCGTCAACTGGACCGCTGGTTCGGGCGCGCTGCCGCTGATCTTCTCGGTGTCGTCGGAAGCGGACACAACTTTGGTGATCAACGACGCCGGGGGCCAATGGCTGTGCGACGACGATGGCGGCAACGAAGGCCTAAATCCCTCGATCAGCATCGCGCAACCTGCGTCTGGCCAATATGACGTGTGGGTCGGCACCTATTCGTCGGAAGCCGGCATCCCGGACTCGACGCTGCACGTGTCGGAACTGACGTCGCAATAAGCTGCGCCAAGGCAAAGAGAGAGCCGCGCTCGCGAGAGCGCGGCTTTTTCTTTACCAGGCGCCGGTGTTGGGCATCGAGGCCCACGGCTCTTGCGGGGGCAGGCGGTCGCCTTCCTGCAACAGCTCGATCGAGATGCCGTCCGGTGAGCGCACGAACGCCATGTGCCCATCGCGCGGCGGGCGGGTGATGGTGACGCCCGCGACCATCAGCTTTTGGCAGAGCGCGTAGATGTCGGGCACGCGATAGGCGAGGTGTCCGAAATTGCGGCCGCCGCCATATTCGCGCTCATCCCAATTGTAGGTGAGCTCGACCATCGGCGCTTTGCGCTGACGCGCAAGCTCGACATCGTCGGGCGCGGCCAGGAAGGCGAGCGTAAAGCGGCCCTTCTCATTTTCAATGCGGTTCATCTCAACCAAGCCGAGTTTGGCGCAGAAGAAGTCGAGTGCTGCGTCGAGGTCGCCGACGCGGATCATGGTGTGCAAATAGCGCATGGATCGTCCTTTGTTGGTGGTTCTACCATGTCTCGCTGAGCGTTGCGCCGGCGAAGACCTCGGCCAGCCGTCGGTGGGTGCCTTTGGTGGTGTCCGCGGGCAGGGCGTCCATCGCGAAGAAGGCGCGCTCGGCGATTTCGTTGTCGATTCTGTGGGCGCACGGGCGCCACTCCGTGAAGTGATAGAGCGCGATGTGGTCGCCGCTGAAATTGTGGTGATTGGAATAGAAGCCAACCAGAGCCGGCGCGCCGATGGCTTCGACGCCGCCTTCCTCAGCCATTTCGCGAAGGGCCGATTGAAGCGCGGTTTCGCCGCGCTCGACGCCGCCGCCGGGGAGATGCCAACCTTTCGAATACGTGTGACGCACCAGCAAGACACGGCCGGCCTCGTCGCGGGCGATCCCGCGCACGCCGAGCGTCATGCCACGCTGGCTGCGCCACCAGACGCGAAAGAGTGGCGATAGCAACGGCTCCAAACGAACGCGCCACGTGCTCATGGGCGTTGGCATCGGCGCAGGCGAGCCCTGCAAGTTTGCGCGCGGCGCGCGGCAAGCGATTGTTCTTGTTGATCGTGCATTCGTGATCGCAACATATGTGGTGTGCTGAGCCGCTCTCTTATGTTGCACATGGGTAGGACCATTGTCATGTCCGCGCTGATGACCAATTCCGTTTTGCCCGCGCCAAAATTGGCTGGCGGGCCTTATGTCATGGGCGTGCTCAATGTGACGCCGGACTCGTTCTCCGATGGCGGGCGCTGGAGCGAGGGCGCCGCGACGCCGCACGCGCTGGCGATGCTGGAGGCCGGCGCCGATATCATCGATGTCGGCGGGGAATCGACACGCCCAGGTGCGGCGTCGGTATCGGCGGACGAGGAGATCGCGCGCATCGTGCCGGTGATCGCGTCGCTGCGGGCGCAAACGCGCGCGCCGATCTCGGTGGATACGATGAAGCCGCAGGTGGCGCTGGCGGCGGCGCGCGTGGGCGCCTCGATGTGGAACGATGTGGGCGCGCTGCGCGAGGCGGGCGCGCTGGAAACCGCTGCTTCGCTCAACAATCCCGTGGTGCTGATGCACATGGCCGGCGAACCGCGCACCATGCAGGCGGACCCGCGCTATGACGACGTGGTGGCCGAGGTGATCGCGTATCTGCGCGCGCGGGTGAAAGCGGCGAGCGAGGCGGGCGTTGCGAACATCTGGGTCGATCCAGGGATCGGCTTCGGCAAGACGCTGGCGCACAATCTGGCGCTGCTGAACGCGGTGGGGCGCATTGGTGAGGAAACCGGCAAGCCGGTTTTGATCGGCGCGTCGCGCAAGAGCTTTATCGGCAAGATCGATCCGGCGTCCGATGCGGCGAGCGGGCGGCTCGGCGGATCGCTGGCGGCGGCTTTGATCGCCGCGCAAAATGGCGCGCAGATGCTGCGCGTGCATGACGTGGCCGAGACGGTGCAAGCGCTGAAGGTGTGGCGGGCCACACTCTAGGCGCGCTACAGTGCCGCCATGACAGACTTTAAGGGCCGCGTTCTCATTATCGCTGGATCGGATTCCGGCGGCGGCGCTGGCATTCAAGCCGACATCAAGACGGTCACGGCGCTTGGCGGATACGCGATGAGCGCGGTTACCGCCATCACGGTGCAGAACACATTGGGGGTGTTCGGCGTGCACGAAATTCCGCGCGCCATTGTCGCCGATCAAATCCGCGTAGTGATGGACGATCTGGGCGCCGACGCGATCAAGACGGGTATGTTGGGCTCGGTGGAGATCGTCGAGACGGTCGCCGCCGCGCTTGATGCGCATGCGTCAGGCGTGCCGGCGGTTGTCGATCCGGTGATGATCGCCAAAGGCGGCGCAGCGCTGTTGCAAGAGCGCGCGATCGGGGCGGTGCGCACATTGATGGCGCCGCGCGCGGCGATGATCACGCCAAACGCGCCGGAGACGACGGCGCTCACAGGCGTGCCGGTGGACGATCTGGAAGGCCAAAAGCGCGCCGCCGATGCGCTGTTGCAGCTCGGCGCGCGCGCGGCGTTGGTGAAGGGCGGGCATGTGCCGGGCGCCTGGATCAATGACGTGCTGGCGACGCCGCACGGCATGAAGGTGTTCACCAGTCAGCGCATCGAGACGAGCGCCACGCACGGCACGGGCTGCACGTTGGCGTCGGCCATCGCGGCTGGGATTGCGCAGGGGATGGACGCGTTTGCGGCGGTGGAATGGGCGCGGGTCTATCTGTTGCGTGCGATTGCGGCGGCGCCAGGGTTTGGCCAGGGCCACGGCCCTCTGGGGCATGGCTGGCCGCTGACGCAAGCCTAGCTTTCGCCTGCGAGGCGAACGGGCCACCACACCTCTACGGCGACTGCGCTGGCGCGGTCCTACGGGGCCAGCCATATCTGACGGCTCACTGGGGAGCCGCGGGCGCCGCATGCGCATCTGGATTGTCGACGTTTTCACGGACCGGGTGTTCACCGGCAATCCGGCGGCGGTGGTGCCGTTGGAACGCTGGCTGCCGGACGCGACATTGCAGGCGATCGCCAGCGAAAATCGCCTGAGCGAAACTGCGTTCGTGGCGCCAACAGGTTTGCGCGGAAATTATCAGCTTCGCTGGTTTACGCCGACGACCGAAGTGCCGCTGTGCGGACACGCGACGATGGCGGCGGGCGCTATGCTGCTGTCGGAACTCGAGCCGGAACTGGAAGTGGTGGTGTTCGACACTCACGCCGGCGCGCTGGTCGTGCGCGCGACGCAGGAAGGCTACACGCTCGACCTGCCGCGCCGCCAACGCAGCGGCTGGACGGTGCCAGCGGATATCGTCGCGGCGTTGGGCAATCCGAATGTCGTCGATGCGTTCACCGGCGAATACGCCACGGTGGTGATCGACAGCGAGACGGCGCTGCGCGAATTGAAGCCGGATTTCGCCGCGCTCAACAGGCTGGTGCGCGGGCCGCGTCAGGGCTGCATTACGGTGACGGCGGCGGCTGACGATGGAAAACCGTACGATTTCGTGTCGCGGTTCTTCGCGCCTGGCGTCGGCATCAACGAAGATCCGGTGACGGGGTCGGCGTTCGCTGACCTCGCGCCCTATTGGTGCGATCGCTTCGATATGGAAAGCGTCGTCGGCTATCAGGCGTCCAAGCGTGGCGGCTACACGCGCGCGATCCAGACCTTGTCCAGCGTGCGCTTGCATGGGCAGGTGGCGGTGTATTTGCGCGGCGAACTCGATGCGTCGATCGCGCGACTGCACAACCGAGCCAGCGAGGAGCCTGAAGCGCCGCGCCGCAAACCGCGCCGCGCGCGCAAGGCCAAGCAGATGCCGGCGATCTTCGAGGAGCCGATGCTGCCCGGCGTTGTTGAGACGCCGCCGCCGCCGACTTCGCACCCCGCGCCGCCGCTTGAAGAGGACGGCGAGACCCGTCCGGCGCCGCGGATCGTGCTGACGGAGAAATAGCGGCTTGCGGGGTCAGGGCGGGGCGGGCTTAGATAAGCCATGACACCGGTTACCAATCGACGCGCCTTGTTGGCGGCTGCTTCCGCATTGGCGCTGAGCGGATGCGCGGCGCCGGCGCGCGGCGTGCTGACGGTGAACGCTGGTCCAGCCGTCGACGCGATGAAGCGCGCCACGCGGTTCATGCGCGAACGCTGCGCTTATCGCGGCGGTTACGTGTGGAGTTATCTGCCGGACTTCTCGCGCCGCTGGGGCGAGATGGAAGCGTTTGCGACGATGATCTGGATCCAGCCGCCGGGTACGGCGACGATGGGTCATCTGTTCCTCGATTGCTATCACGCGACCGGCGACGCGTATTTCTACGAAAGCGCGTGCGAGGTCGCCGATGGCCTGGTCGCCGCGCAGCACCCAGCGGGCGGCTGGAATTATTTGCACGACTTCGCGGGCGAGGTTTCGACGCGGCGCTGGTACGACACGATCGGCAAGAACGGCTGGCGGCTCGAAGAGTTTCACCATTATTACGGCAACGCGACGTTTGACGACGCCGGTACGTCGGAAGCGTCGCAATTCTTGCTGCGCATTTATTTGGAGCGCCGCGCCTATCGCTATCGCGCGCCATTGGAGCGCGCCGTGCGTTTCGTGCTGGATAGCCAATACGAAAATGGCGGCTGGCCGCAGCGGTTTCCGTTCAGCGACGATGGCGGCCTGCATGGGCGGCGCGATTACACGCGCGACATCACGTTCAACGACGACGTCGCTGGCGAGAACATCAAGTTCCTGTTGATGCTGTACCAAACCATGGGCGATCAACGCGCTTTGGCCGCGTTGCGGCGGGCGATGGATGTGTTCGTGGCCACGCAACAATCGGCGCCGCAAGCGGGGTGGGGGTTGCAGCATCGGGTTGATACGCTGGCGCCGGTGGGGGCGCGGACGTATGAGCCGGATGCGCTGACGACGCACACGACCGCCAACAATGTTTCGCAGCTCATGAATTTCTACGAATGGACGGGTGAGCGCCGCTTTATCGCGCGTGTGCCTGAGGCGTTGGCTTGGCTCGACAGCGTGCGCTTGGAAGAGAGCCAGGTGCGCGTGCCCGGGCGGCGCTATCCCACCTTCATCGAGGTGGGGAGTAATCGGGCGCGCATCGTGCACCGGCGCGGCTCGAACGTGATCAATGGCGCGTACTTTTGGGACTACGACACCGACAAGCCGATCACGCACTATTCGCAATGGCGTGCGCTGGATGTCGATGCGCTGAGGGCGCGCTATCAGAGATTGGCGGCGGCCGACGATGCGCAATTGCGAGCGAACTCACCGCTCAACCGGCGCGCGGATTTCGCGTTGCCGCGTCTCTTCACCACGCAGAACATCGAGGTGTCGGACCTCAATTCCAATGCCGGCGTGGGCGCAGTGCAGCGGCCGGATGCGGCGCAGGTGGCGGACCTGATCGCGTCTTTGAACGCCGAGGGGTATTGGCCGTCGCCGCTCAATGCGACGTCGCACGGCTATATGGGCGACGGACCGGCCACGCCGACGCCCGGCGATTTCGGGCAAACGCAAGTGGGTGATGCGAGCGACACGTCGCCATTTGTGACGCAGACGCCGGTGATAGGTATCTCGACGGGCGTGTTCATCCAGAACATGAGCGCGCTTCTGCTCTCGCTCTGAGCATTGCCCGACCAGGCGTTCGGCGAAATGACGCTCAACTGCGGCTAACGCGTCGCCCCCGTTGCATCGCAGCGCGAATAAGCGCACCAGCGTCAACGGGCCATCCGCTCCCAACGGCGGACGCTCATCTGTAAGGATGGGAGATACGTTGATGACAATTCCCCCGAAGCCGGGCGTGCGCCCGGCCGACGCCCGCTTCTCGTCGGGCCCCACGAAAAAACGCCCGGGCTGGAGCGCCTCCGCATTGGAGGGCGCTGTGCTTGGACGTTCGCACCGGTCGAAGCCGGGCAAAGCGAAATTGAAAGAAGCGATCGATCGCACACGCGCGATCCTCGGTGTGCCGGAGACGCACAAGATTGCGATCGTGCCGGCGTCGGACACGGGCGCGATCGAAATGAGCATGTGGTCGATGCTCGGCGCGCGGTCGGTCGATATTTTCGCCTGGGAGAGCTTCGGCGAAGAATGGGTCGCCGACGCGAAGCAATTGAAGCTCGACGCCAAGGTGCACACCGTGCCCGCTTACGGCGCGCTGCCGGATTTGAGCGCGGCGCGCGCAGACGCCGATATCATCTTCACGCAGAACGGCACGACGTCGGGCGTAAAAGTGCCTGGGTTTGATTGGATCGCCGCCGACCGCCAAGGCATCGTCATCAATGACGCGACCAGCGCCGTGTTCGCGCAGCAGATCGATTGGTCGAAATGCGACGTGGTGACGTTCTCCTGGCAGAAGGTGCTGGGCGGCGAGGGCGCGCACGGCATGCTGATCGTCGGCCCGCGCGCGATTGCGCGGCTTGAGAGCTATGTGCCCGATCGTGCGTTGCCGAAAATTTTCCGCATGACCAAGAAGGGCAAAGTGGACATGGAGCTGTTCGAAGGCTCCACCATTAACACGCCTTCGCTGCTGGCGACGGAAGATTATCTCGACGCGCTGCGCTGGGCCGAAAGCATCGGCGGCGGCGAAGCTTTGATTGCGCGCGCCAATGCGAATGCGAAGGTGCTGTTCGATTGGGCGGCGCGCACGGATTGGGTGGCGAACCTGGCCGTCGATCCTGCGACACGCTCAAACACCAGTGTGTGTTTGAAGGTTGTCGATCCTCGTGTGACTGCGCTCAGCGCCGAGGGGCAGGAAGATTTCGCCAAGAAGTTCGCCGCGCTGCTTGAGAAAGAGGGCGCCGCGCTCGACGCGGCCTCTTATCGCGCCGCGCCGCCTGGTTTGCGCATCTGGTGTGGGGCGACGATCGAAACGTCCGATCTCGACGCGCTGACGCCGTGGCTCGATTGGGCGTTCGAAACGCTCGTGGCCGATCTCGCGCAAGCGGCCTGATCTAGAAAGCAAAGCGCATGACGCTGCCGCGTGAAACCAGCGCCAGCATCGCCCAATGGGGCGCGGAGACGTTCGGCGAGGTTGCCGATCTGGCCGTGCTCACGCAGCGCGCACGGGTCGAGTTTGACGAACTCGATGCCGCAGTGCGTGCAGGCGATGTGGACGAAATCGGCCGCGAGGCCGCCGACGTGATGATCCTGCTGCATCGGCTTGTTGGGCTGATTGGCAAGGATCTGGCGACCGAGGTGGACGCCAAGATGAACATCAACCGCAGCCGACGCTGGCGCCTGAGCGGCGACGGCGTTGGGCAACACGAATGAGTTTGGAGCACCCATGCCGAAAGTTTTGATCAGCGACGAGCTCAGCGAAGCGGCCGTGGAGATTTTTCGGGCACGCGGGATCGAGGTCGATTTTCAACCGCAGCTTGGACCTGATGCGGCCCGGTTGAAGGAGATTATCGGCGCCTACGATGGCCTGGCCATTCGTTCGGCGACGAAAGTGAAAGCCGACATCATCGCCGCCGCGACGAATTTGAAAGTGATCGGCCGCGCCGGCATTGGCGTTGACAACGTTGATATTCCCGCCGCGACCGCCAAGGGCATCGTGGTGATGAACACGCCGTTCGGCAATTCGATCACCACGGCGGAGCACGCGATTGCGTTGATGTTCGCGGCCGCGCGGCAAATTCCGGAGGCGAACCTCTCCACTCAGGCGGGCAAGTGGGAGAAGAACCGCTTCATGGGCCGCGAGCTCTACGCCAAGACGCTGGGTCTGATCGGCTGCGGCAATATCGGCGGCATCGTCGCCGATCGCGCGCTCGGCTTGAAAATGAAGGTTGTCGCCTACGATCCGTTCTTGTCGCCGGAGCGCGCTCTGGCGATCGGCGTGGAGAAGGTGGAGCTTGAGGAGGTGCTGGCGCGCGCCGACATCATCTCGCTGCACGTGCCGATGACGGAGATGACCAAGAATATTCTGTCACGCGAAAATCTCGCCAAGACCAAGCGCGGGGTGATCATCGTCAACGCCGCGCGCGGCGGGCTGGTGGATGAAGCGGCTCTGTTGGATGCACTGAAGAGCGAGCATGTGGCGGCGGCGGCGTTCGATGTGTTCAGCGTCGAGCCGGCCAAGGACAATCCGCTGTTCGGTGCGCCGAACTTCATCGCCACGCCGCACCTCGGCGCCTCGACCAACGAAGCGCAAGAGAATGTCGCGCTGCAAGTCGCCGAACAGATGAGCGATTATCTGCTCACCGGCGCGGTGACCAATGCGCTGAACATGCCGTCGATCACCGCCGAAGAAGCGCCGCGCCTGAAGCCGTTCGCTGCGTTGGCGGAGAAGCTGGGGGCGTTCGCGGGGCAGGTGGTCGATGAAGGCCTTGAAGCGGTTGAGATCGAGTACGAAGGCGAAGTCGCCAAGCTCAACATGAAGCCGCTGACGGCGGCGGCGCTGGCGGGTTTGCTGCGGCCGCTGCTGCAGGATGTGAATGTCGTTTCCGCGCCTGCGCTGCTGAAGGAGCGCGGCGTTGCGCTCACTGAAAGCACGCGCGAGACGTCACCGATCTATGACAGCTTGATCCGGATCAAAGTGCAAACCGGCGGCAAGTGGCGACGGGTGGCGGGGATCGTGATCGCTGGCGCGCCGAAGATCGCGGAAGTGAAGGAGATGCAGCTCGAAGCGCCGTTTCATCCGGTGATGCTGTTCATCAACAATTCCGACAAGCCGGGCTTCATCGGCGCGCTTGGCACGTTGTTGGGGGATACGAAAATCAACATAGCGACCTTCCATCTTGGCCGTGAGAGCGAAGGTGAGGACGCGATTGCGTTGGTGGGCGTCGATCAGGTGGTGTCCGACGATGTCATGGCGCGGATCAAGGAGCTGCCGCAGGTGCGCTACGCCAAGGTTCTCAAGTTTTAGCGGAACCCGAGCGTCATTTTTGCGTTCCGCCCCCTAAGCGCCGCGCGCGCAGAGGGGACAAGTGATGAAACGAATGCTCTTGAGCTCGGCGCTGGCGTTGGCGGCTGGGTTTGTAGCGACGCCTGCCTCCGCACATGTGGAAGAAATTCGCCTCGGCGTGGTGCATCACAACATCCGCACCGACCATGGCGATCTCGCCGATCCGAAGGAGGATGGGCCGAACGTCGAAGGCGAGCTGGTGTTTTCAACGCCCGGCTTTCTGGAATTCATCGGCCATCCGCGCCCTTACGCGATGGTCTCGTACAACACCGCCGGCAATACGAGCTTCGGTGGCGTGGGCGTCTACTGGCGCATCGCGCTCGGCGACAAATGGGCGTTCGAGCCTGGCTTCGGCTACGTGATCCATGACGGTGAGCTCGATATCCCCGACACGTTCGCGCCGGATGGACCGGAGGCGACCGCGTTCGAGGCCGAGCATCAGTTGCTGGGGTCGCGCGATCTCTTCCGGACGTCGTTCGCACTGGAGCGCGAGGTGGGTGATCGTTTCGCCTGGCAAATCTATTACGAGCACCTCAGCCACGGCCAAATCCTGGACACCGGCCGTAACCAGGGGTTGGACGAGGCCGGTTTGCGCGTGATCTTCCGGCTCGACCCTGATGCGGCGGACTAAAAAGCCACACATTATTGGCCGCTTCGCGGGAATGTGCCGGGGCCTCGCCTCGGCAGGGGCGACCCGCTAGGTTACCGGCTCGACACCAAGGGGGAATGCGGATGCGGGGACAAGCGGCGGGATTGCTGGCGCTGGGCGCGGTGATGGCGACAGCCGGCCAGGCGCAGGCCGTCGAGAGCGTGCATGTCGGCGTGATGGCGCACAACATTTGCGTCACCGATTGCAAGAACGCGAACAAGGAAGATGGTCCGGTCGTCGAGTTCCAGGTGAATTTCGGCTCGCCGGAATTTTTGAATTGGATCGGCTCGCCGCAGCCCTACCTCGTCGCGTCGGTGAACCCGACGGGAGACACAAGCTTCGGCGGCGGCGGTCTCGAATGGCGCTTTGAGATTGGCGACAAGTGGGCGATCGAGCCGGGCGTTGGCTACGTGATCCATGACGGCGAACTCGAGAACGCGTTTCCGGCGGGCGATCCGCGCGCGCCGGGATTTTCTGACGAGCACGTGCTGCTTGGCTCACGCGATCTGTTCCGCACCTCGCTTGGCGTGACGCGGGAATTGTCTGGCCCGTGGGAAGCGCAATTGTTCTTCTCGCATTTGAGCCACGGCCAAATTCTCGGCAGCGGCCGCAATCAAGGCATGGACCAAGCGGGCATCCGCATCGGCTATCGCTTCGGCGAGTAAGGCCGAAAGCGCACACGCCAAGAATTGGGGGAGCGCATGGGTGAACATCTCAGAGATCGCCTGAAGCGGCCGGGCCCGAAGCGGGTGCTGGCGCTCGATGGCGGCGGTTCGCGCGGGCTGTTGAGCTTGGGCGTGCTGGAAAAGCTCGAGCGCCATCTGGGCATTCGCAGCGGCAATCCGAACAATTTTCGCTTGTCGGATTATTTCGATCTCATCGGCGGCACGTCGACGGGCGCGATTATCGCCACCACCCTCTCGCTGGGCTGGAAAGTGCGCGATATCCGCGAGCTCTATTTCACCTTGCTGCCGGCGATTTTTGATCGTCCGCAGGTGCCGGGCCCGCTGCGCTTGCTGATCCCTGCGTTCAAGAACAACGCGCTGACCAAGGCGCTGCGGGAGCATCTGGGTGACCGCATGCTCAACTCGAGCGATCTGCGCACGGGGCTCGCGATCCACGCTAAGCGCATCGATTCAGGCTCGGCCTGGGTGCTAGTGAACAATCCGGACTGGTGCTATTTCAACGCCAAGGCCGACAGCGTCGGCATTCCGAACGCGCAATTTTATCTGCGAGATCTGGTGCAGGCGTCAGCAGCGGCGCCGACCTATTTCGCCGACGTGCGCATCGATCTGGCGCGCAAGGGCAACCGCACGACGATGACGGGCCATTTCTTCGATGGCGGCGTCAGCCCGAACAACAATCCGGCGTTCCAATTGCTGCTCACCGTCACCGAGCCGGCGTTTGGGTTCAATTGGCAATTGGGCGAAAGCAATTTGCTGATCTGGTCCGTCGGCACGGGCTACGTGCGCAAGCGTTTCATGAAGCGCGACAAGAAGCGCCGTTCGAGCGCCAAGCCGACCGCCGATTTCCGCCGTATGCTCTATTCGAGCAAGGTGATGGCCGCACTTGAAGGCTACAATCACGACATCTGCCAGCAGCAGATCACGACGATGCAAACGCTCTCGCGACCGCGCTTTCCCTGGTACGTCAATTCCGAAGTGCGGATGCAGACGGAAACGCCGCTGCTCTCGGGCTCGCCGATCATGACTTATCAGCGCATGGACGCGCGGTTGGAAATCGACGAACCGGAATTCCGCCGGCCCGAGCACATTGAATCGCTGCTGGGCGAGGAGATGAGCAAGGAAGCGGTCGATAAGCTGCGCCAGCTCGACATCAAGGACACGGGTTTGCTCGATGCGCTCTATCGCGCAGGCGAGGCGCTGGGCGATGCGCAATTGCTGCATCGTTCATCGACCAGCCAGAACAAGGTGCTCGGCCCAGCGCTGGCGCCGGATTGGCCGCCGGTGAGCTTCGACCTGGGAGGCTGGCGCCAGGAAGCGCCGCGCGCTTAAGGTGCGCGTCCGCTGACGAGGTAGGGGTAGGGGTTTATCGAGTCCGCTTCCCACCAATGCCTTGCGGGCGTCAGGCGCTGAATCTCAAAATGCAGATGCGGTATCGGCGCGTTGCCTGTCATGCCGACGGCGCCGATCACGTCGCCTTGGCGCACGATGTCGCCTTCGGCCAAACCGGCAGCGCGGCTGTCGAGGTGCGCGTAGTAATAGACGAAGCTCTCGCTGCTATCGAATTGGAAGATGGTGATCCCGCCGCGCACGCTGTCGAAGAATTTCACGATGCGGCCGTCCGCGACGGCGACCACAGCTGTGCCGCGGCGCGCAAGAATGTCGATGCCTTCGTGCGTGCGCCCTTCGGACCGCGTTTGGCCCCAAGTGTCTTCCAGTTGCGCCGCACTTAGGCCGGAGACGGGGATGATGAGCTCCGCTCTGGGCGCCGGGATATGGCGACCGCCCCTGGCGAAGGCGGCGACCGGTTGCGCGGGCGCGCCGCGCTCGGCCCCGATCAGCGCGACGCCGAGGGTGAGTGCGGCGACCAGCGCGAACGCTGGGAAAATGGTGCGCGGACGGTGCATCATACCGTCAACACGATGCATGCATGTGCTGTTCCCGCTTCATCGACGGCGCCGGATCGCCTCATAATGGCCGTCACGAAACGGCAAGGTTGTCCGCGTTGGAGCGAGTCATTCGATGAATCGACGGACTTTGTTGAAGGGCGCCGGCGGCGCCGTGTTCAATGCGGCCCTGGTCGGCGGCGCGGGTGCGGCGATGTTCGCGCCGGCAAATGCAACGCCAGTGCCGGCCCCTTCGGCGGCCTCGGTCGCGGCGCGGCGGTTGTCGTTCGTCAACACCCATACCGGCGAGACGTTCGCCGACGCGTATTGGGAGGGTGGCAATTACGTCCCCGACGCGATGGCGGCGATCAACCAAGTGATGCGCGATCACCGCTCCGGCGATGTGCACGAGATGGATCCGCGCCTGCTCGATCAGCTGCACGCGCTGAAGGGCCAAGTCGACGCGAGCGCGCCGTACCAGATTATCTCGGGCTATCGTTCGCCGGTCACCAATGCGGCCTTGCACGCCAATTCCAGCGGCGTCGCAACGCGCAGCCTGCACATGGACGGGCGTGCGATCGACGTGCGTATTCGTGGCGTAGATCTGGTGCGCTTGCGCGATGCAGCCCTTGCGATGAACGCCGGCGGCGTCGGCTTCTATCAGGCCTCCGACTTCGTCCACCTCGACACCGGGCGCGTGCGTCGCTGGTGATCTAGCCGCGATCGCTGGCGGTGCGTTCCGCCAGTGAGCTGCGCCCATCGCGGAAGCGCACTGGCACGCCCGCTTGAACCGCGCGACCAAGTTCTGTCGCATCCCAATTGGTGAGCCGTACGCAACCGTGCGAGGCGGTTTTGCTGACTTGTGATGGCTGTGGCGCGCCGTGGATGCCGTAGGTGTCGAGCGTCAACGCGATCCACACCGCGCCAACTGGGTTGTTTGGGCCTGCGGCGATGTCTAGTGCGCCATGATTGCGGCGGCCCTGGCGCGGGCGCTGCGGGCACGGCGGTGGCGGGGGCTGTTGGCAGCGTGTCGGGCAACGTCGTGGTGAAACGCGCGGCGTTGATGCGATCCATCTCGGTGCGCGCTTGCGAGCTCATCTGGACGGGAGCTGGTGCGGTATTTTGCGACGCAGGCGGCGAGCAGGCCGCCAGCAGCAAGAACGGCGCGGCCGCAAACAAGACGAGTTTCATGGAACGGCCTCTGGGCTGTTGGTGTCCGCAGACTAAGCGTTGAGGCGGGGCATCGTTCCCGGCGTGATGGGTTCCCTGTCAGTGTGTCGATTGTCCTGTCCTGATGTTCATCTGTGGAAGCGATGGCGGCCTTCGTCGCGTCGTGATCACGATCCGTCGCGTGTGAGTTCGCGTACCGCATGGCGCGCGCGCATCTGCGTTCATGATCAAGATGCTGCACACTCTCGCGTTGGCTCTGGTTTTGTTTGCCGCGCCAGCCCACGCTCAACAGGCCGGCGTATCGGGCTGGTGGCATGCGCGCGTCGAAAATGGCGGCGATAGCGCCGATCTCTATATCGGCTTCGTGACCGAGAACGGTCAGCCGGCGACACGCATGAGCATGCCGGCGGCGCGTCTGCACGGCGTGGGTTTCGGACCCTACGAGGTCGCCGATGGCGTCGCCCGCATTCCCGGAACGAATTGGACCTTCAACATCGACGACAGCGGTAACGCGCTCGACGCGCAATTGCCGGAGCTCGCGCCCGGCAAAATTCTGCGTGCGCGCTTTACCCGCTCCGAGGCGCCGCCGGCGCTGGCGCAAGTGACCGCGAGCGAGCAGGCGCCAAGTCCGGTGTGGACTGCCAATGTCGGCGCCGAAGTGTGGGCGGGCCTGGTGCACAACCGGCAGCGCAATTTGCTCTATGTCGTCGCCGCCAACGGCGAGGTGAGCGCGTTCAACGCGCGGACCGGCGCACGCGTGTGGATGCGCGGGCTGGGTGTCGGCGCGCACGCGACGCCGACACTGCATCGCGGCAGGCTGTACGTGCCGACAGATGACGCGCTTGTGGCGCTCAATGCCGCCAACGGAGCTGAACTTTGGCGCGCGCCTTTCGGACCGCAGCGCTCCGAGCGTTTGCCGATCAACGATCCGAACTCACAATGGGATCATTATTCCGCCTCTGCCGCGATCGATGGCGATCTGATCGTTGTCGGCGCGCGCGACGGCTGTATGCACGCGCTGGCGCTGCGGACGGGCGCGTCGCGCTGGCGCACGTGCATCGACGCGTTGATCACGAGCACGCCCGCAATCCGGGGCGACCGCGTCTATTTCGGCGGCTTCGACGGCGCGGCCTATGCGGTGTCGCGCGCGGACGGGCGCCAAGTCTGGAAGCGCGAGACCGGCCAAGCGATCCCGCGCGACGCTGTGATCGCGGGCGACGCGATTCTGTTCGGCGGCCGCAACTTCGATCTCATGGCGCTCGATCTCGCCACTGGCGAGCCCAGGTGGCAGCACCATTTCTGGTTCTCTTGGGTAGATGCGCCGCAAACGGTGCGCGACGGCGTGATTTACTCAGGCGCCTCCGACGGCATGCATGTGCAGGCGTTTGATTTGAACGGGGCGCGGCTGTGGGCTTCGCCATCGCCGGGCTGGACGTGGGGCGGCGTCGCCGTAGGGGACGCCAGCCTTTATGTCGGCGCAGCGGGTGCGGAACGATATTTCGCGCCGCGTGCGGGAGGCCTGATGGCGATGGATCGCCAGAGCGGCGCATTACGCTGGCTGATGCCGGTCACGCAGCCGGAAGGCGCGTTTGTATACGGATTTGCGGCGCAGCCGGCGATCGCGGGGCGACGTGTGTTCGCAGCCGATCTGACTGGCGCCATTTACGCCTTCGACGACAATTAGTCGGCTTGCCCGCGCGGGCCGATTCCGCCATGTCAGCGGCGGATCGGAGAGCCCATGTCCGCAGTCGTCGTATTCGGCGCCCAATGGGGCGACGAAGGCAAAGGCAAGATCGTCGATTGGCTTTGCCATCGCGCGGACGTGGTGGTGCGCTTCCAAGGCGGCCACAATGCAGGCCACACACTTGTTGTGGGCGACACCACCTACAAGCTCGCGCTGCTGCCCTCCGGTGTTGTGCAGGGCAAGCTCTCGATCATCGGCAATGGCGTTGTCGTCGATCCATGGGCGCTGACCGAAGAGATCGCCAAGATCGAAGCGCAGGGCGTCAAGATCGCGCCGGAGAAGCTCGTGCTGTCCGATCAGGCGTGCCTGATCTTGCCGTTTCACCGCGATCTGGACGCTGCGCGCGAGGCGCAAGCGGGCGCGGCGTCCATCGGCACGACGCGGCGCGGCATTGGCCCCGCCTATGAGGACAAAGTTGGCCGGCGTGCGTTGCGCGTGGCGGATCTGGCGGATGCCGAAGCGATTGCGTGGAAGGTTGAACGTCTGACGGCGCACCACAACGCGCTGCGCCGCGGGCTGGATCTGCCGGAGATCGATGTCGAGGCGCTGAAGCGCGAGATCGCGGCCATCGCGCCGAAAGTTTTGCCGTACGCGAAGCCGGCGTGGCGCGTTTTGGAAGAAGTGCGGCGGGATTCGAAGAAAATTCTGTTCGAGGGCGCGCAGGGCGCGCTGCTCGATGTCGATCATGGCACCTATCCGTTCGTCACCTCGTCCAATGTGGTGGCTGGTCAGGCGGCGGCGGGTTCGGGGCTTGGACCGCGCGCCATCACTTACGTTTTGGGCTTGGTGAAGGCCTACACAACGCGCGTTGGCGGCGGTCCGTTTCCGACCGAATTGTTCGACGATGTGGGCAAGCGCTTGGGCGAAGTGGGCCGCGAAGTTGGCACGAATACGGGGCGCGCACGGCGTTGCGGTTGGTTCGACGCGGTGTTGGTGCGCCAGTCGATCGCGCTATCCGGCGCCGACGGCATCGCGCTGACGAAACTCGACGTGCTGGACGGCTTCGAGGAGATCAAGATCTGCACCGGCTACAAGCTTGGCGATAAATTGCTCGATTACTTGCCTGCGGGCCTCAAGGAGCAGGCGGCTGTCGTGCCGCAATATGAAAGCCTAGAAGGGTGGACGCAATCGACGCGCGGCGTGCGCTCGTCGCGCGACTTGCCGGCGAATGCGATCAAGTACATCCGTCGCATCGAAGAGTTGATCGGATGTCCGGCGGCGCTGGTCAGCACATCGCCCGAACGTGACGACGTCATTTTGATGCGCGATCCGTTTAAGGCTTAAGCGGCGGCGTCCAAGGCAGCTTCGAAGCGCGCAAGCACTTTGGGCAGATCGTCGTGGCGCGGATCGGCATCATTGACCGGCGCCTTCAAGCCATCGCGATCGGCATGGCGAAGCACATAGACCGGCGCGCCCATTGCACCGCGCACGCGCGCGAGCAAAGCTGTCAGATGCATCGGCCCGACATGGGCTTGGGCGGCGTCTGCAATGACGAAGTTCACCGGCAGACGCTCAGCGACATGCACGCCCGCCAGCACGTCAGGCGCGCACACCAGCACGCACGCGCGATCACGCAAAAGCGATGGCAACGCGACGCGCGCCGTCGGCGAGGCGCCGATGATGAGAATGGTCTGCGTCATTGCGTGGGTTCGGTCACAATCCGACTGTTGATGCGCGCGCTCGAAACAATGTGGGAAAGCCCTGCATCGGCGCGTTCGGTACTGGATTTCGTTGAAACCGACTTGACTTGAGGCGACAATGACTTGATCCCAGGCGACACTGGTGTTCACGGGGGCGTGAGATGGGTGTGGGGGCCGATCTGGTGCGGGCGGACACGTGGCGCGGCTTTCGCGAGTTGGTCATGCGCTGGGGCGGCGATCCCGACGCCATCCTGCGCCAAGCCGGCGTTGATCCCGAAGCGATCCGCAACCCTGACACTTACCTGCCGTACACGGCGATGATGCGATCGTTTGAGATCGCGGCCGAGCGCGTCGGGCGCGCCGATTTCGGTTTGACGATTGGCCAGGTGCAAGGTGAGGGCGTGCTGGGGCCGGTTTCGGTCGCAGCGCAAAACTGCGAGACAGCGCGCGCAGGCATCGAGTGCGCGGCGCGCTTTGCGAGCTTCCACAATCGCGCGCTCAAACTGGCGATCGACCCGATGCCCGGGCGTGACGACGATCTGGTTTGGCAGGATGTGCTCTTACCCGATCTGCCGCCGCACGTGCAGCAAACCGAACGCATGATTTCGTATCAGCACAAGACGCTGTCGCGCATGGCCGGCGAGAGTTACGCGCCGGTAGAAGTGTGGTTTCAACACGCGCGGAAATCGCCGCTCGACGTGTATGTCGGCGTGTTTGGTGTGGCGCCGATGTTCGGCAAGCCTAAGAACGGCATCGTCGTGGCGCGCGCCACGTTGGATGCGCCACAGCCGGGGCGCAGCGCACATCTCCGGCGAACCGCGATGCAATATCTTGAAAGCCTCAGCGCGGGAGCCAGCGTGAGTGAACGGGTGCGTGCGGCGCTGCAGGCGATGTTACGCGCAGGATCGGGCGCGCAGAGCGAGGTGGCGGAAGCGTTGTCGCTGCACGAGCGCACGTTGCAGCGGCGCTTGAAGGAAGAGGGCGTGAGCTTCGAGGACGTGCGCGATGGCGTGCGGCGTGAGATGGCCGAGGGCCTGCTGGCGCAGCGCGACATCCCGATCTCGCATATCGCCGAAATGCTGGGCTACGCCGAATCGTCGGTGTTCACCCGCTCTTGCAGGCGCTGGTTCGGCGAGCCCCCGCGCGGGGTGCGCAAGCGCCTCGTCGGCGCGGACGCACGCGCCTGACGATTGGGCTCCCCATGCCGCGCGCGAGCGTCTAGGGTCGCGGCGTTGATTTGTTGAGGATGAGAATGTCGGCTGAAGACGGCGGTGAACGCGGGCAAGGCCGCAGTGGCTTTCACTTCGACGCCAATGACGCGCGTCAGAAAGCCGAGCAAGCGCGCGCCAAGGCGGAGCTGATCTTTTCGCGCGCCTGGGGATTGTTGCGCGATCCGAAGGGCGAGTGGGAGCAAATCCGCCGCGAAGACACGACGATCCCGAACATCCTCATCGGCTATGTGGCGCCGCTGGCGGCGATCCCGCCGGTTGCGGGCCTGATCGGCAATTGCATCTTCGGCATGCAGATTGCCGGCGAAACCATTCGTGCGCCGCTCGCGGCGGCGTTGACGAGCACTGTCGTCACCTGGATCGTCTCGATTGCGCTAGTTGCGTTTCTTGGCGTGCTGGTGAACGCGGTGGCGGACAATTTCGACGGCGAGCGCGATGACCTCGCTGCGCAAAAGGTGGCTGCCTATTCGCTGACGCCGGCGTTTCTTTCGGGCTTGTTCTCGCTGTGGCCGCCTTTGTGGTGGCTGTCTCTGTTTGCGCTCGCGGCGATGGTGTTCCTGATCTATCGCGGCTTGCCGATCTTGATGAAGGCGCCGCCGGAACGCGCGACGGCGTACACCGCCACCGTAACGATCGCCGCCGTGGTGGCGGGAATCGTTCTCTTCTCGCTGGGTTCCTGCGTGACCTGAGCGGAGCGCGCTCCTAGCATCGCTGCGACTCGCAGTTTGGGAGACACGCCATGAGCATCGACCCCACAACCGGCGCCGCCGGCATTATCGACCGCGTCAAGAATATCCTGATGACGCCGGCCGCTGAATGGGCGCGCATCAGAAACGAAGATACGGCGCTGGCGCAATTGCTCACCGGCTACATCGTGCCGCTGGCGGCGGTCTCTGCGCTCGCGGCTGTAATCGGCACATTCTGGATAACCGGTTTCTTTTTCGGCGGCAGCGCGCTGATTACGGTGGTTGTCGGGGCGCTGATTCAAGTGGGCGTGGCGGCGCTCGGTGTGTTTGTGTGGGGTTGGTTGATCAATGCGCTCGCGCCGAACTTTGGCGCGGAGCAAAATCAGCAGAAGGCGTTTCAGCTGAGCGCGTATTCTGCGACTGCGGCCTTGGTCGCGGGCATTTCGATGTTGCTGCCGTTGCTGGCGCCGTTGGTGATGCTGGCGGGCTTGGTGTATTCGCTGGCGCTGCTCTATATCGGCCTGCCAATCATGATGAAGGCGCCCGAAGATAAGCGCGTCGCGTATTTCATCACAATCGTTGTCGTGGCGTTGGTGGCGGGGCTCGTGCTCTCCTACGTGTATTCGTCTCTGATGTTCTCGATGCGCGTCTCGCCTTACGGGCTCTGACCGCTTGCACGCGCGCGATTTGCGCGTGACAGTGCGACCCAGGCCTGTGAGGGGATGATCGATGAAAAATTGGCTGCGTGGCGCGGCGGCGGCGTTTGCTGTGGTGGTGGCGGCGTGTGCGAGCGGTGCGCCGGTCGCTGACTCAGTCGCGACGACTGAGGTCGTTGCGTTTGCGCCAGCGACGCCAGAGCAGGGCGCGGCGATCCTTTCGGCGAACGATGAGTATTTGAGCGTTCTGTCGCCGGCGGATTTGTCGATCCGCTTACACGGGGCGAGCGGTACGGGCGCGGACCTCGGGCGCGTGTACGCGGGCGCGACACGCGCGTGGAGCGCCGAAGAAACGGAGCGGCTGCGGCAGATGGTTTCGCGCCATCGCGGACGGCTGAACCAATTGGCGGCCTGGTTGCCGGACACGGTCTATTTCATCAAGGGCACGCAAGCGATCGAGGGCGGCATCCCGCACACGCGCGGGCCGGCGATTTTCTTTGGCCCCAATTTGCCGAGCTCGCAGGCCGGGCTCGATGGGCTGTTCCTGCATGAACTCTTTCACGTCCTCTCGCGCGAAAGCGCCGCGCGTCATGACGAGATTTACGGCATCATCGGTTTCGAGCGCTGCGAGGTGGTGCTGCCGACTACGCTATCGGACCGGGTAATCACAAATCCGGATGCGCCGGCCGTCGAGCACGTCGCGCGCATTGCGGCAAGCGAAGGAGCCGAACCGGCTTTGTTGGCGACGCCGCTCTTGTTCGCCAGTCCGTCGCGCTACGATCCGTCGAAGGAAAACCTCGGCCAGTATTTTGATCCGCAGCTCGCTTTGCTGCGGCGGGATCAGAACGGGCGGTGCCACCCCTTGCCAACGGACAATGCCGCTTTGTCGCAAGACCAGATCCGTGAGGCGATCTTCGCGCGCGCCGGCCGCAATACGAATTACATGTTCCACCCCGAAGAGCTGATGGCCGACAATTTCTCGCAAATGATGATGGGCCAAAGCGTCGCCGATCCCTGGGTGCATGAGCGCTTGGCGGCGCTGCTGGGCGTTGACCGGCCGGGGCGTCGGTGATGCTGGCGCAGAGCTTGCGCGGCGCGCTGGCGGCGATCGTTGTCGAGTCGGTGAGCGGGTGCGCCAGCGCGCCCGCTCAGGCGCCTGCCACGCGGTTTGTGATCGCGAGCCCAAGCGAAGGCGCCGCGGTGTTGTCCGCGCGCGACGATTATTTCGATGCGTTGACGCCGCCCGATCTCTCAATCCGGCTGCAGGGCGCGGCCAACGCGAGCGCTGCCGATCTCGGCGCCCTGTATGCGCGCTCGACATTGGCGTGGACGCCTGAGGAAACGGCGCGGCTTGAAGCGATGCTGGCGCGCAGGCGGGGGCAGTTGGGCGAACTGGCGGAATGGCTGCCGGAGCGCGTCCTGATCGTGAAGGGCAGCGACGCGATTGAAAGCGGCTACCCGCACACCCGAGGCAACGCGATTTATCTTGGCGCGTCTTTGGTCGAGCCGGACGCGCGGCTCGATGGGCTTTTCTTCCACGAATTGTTCCATGTGCTCAGCCGCAACAATCCCGCGCGGCACGACGAAATCTACGGCATCATCGGCTTTTCGCGCTGCGAGCTGGATGCGCCGCCGGAGCTGCGCGCGCGCATGATGACAAATCCGGATGCGCCGCTGGTGGGGCACGCCGCGGCCATTCCGGAAAGCGATCCGGGATTCTTCGTGACGCCGCTGTTGACCGCGAACCCCACACGCTACCAAGCCGACAAGCCAACGCTGGGCGATTATTTCGTGGTGGAGTTTACGGCGCTGCGACAGGGCTCTGATGGACGCTGCCGGCCGATCGACAACAATGCCGGCCTCACACAGGACCAATTGCGCGAAGCGATGCTCGAGCGCGTGGGTCGCAACACGACCTATCTTTTCCATCCCGAAGAAATGATGGCGGTGAATTTCTCGCAGATGATGACCGGCCGTGCGGCCGCCGATCCGTGGGTGCATGAGCGGCTTGCCGCGTTGCTTGGCGTTGAGCGTCCGCCAACGCAAATTCAGCCGCCAGGCTAGCCGGCGCGCGTTTGCTGTGGACGTTGCGCGAGGACGGCGGTGCAATCGGCGTCTTCGGCCAAGCCCGGGTCGATGAACGGCAGAACGCCTGCCAACGGCGCCACCAGCGCGCCAAGCACGGCGGCGATCCCGCCTTGATCGGCCGCTTCTTCCGCATCGACGCCGATCTGTGGCGCGCGCAGGCTGCCGCGCAGCGTGATTGGGGCTTCGATGCGCAGCAGGCGTGGCTCTTTCGGTTCGCCTTCGAGGCGCAGGTTTAACCGCTCGTCGCGCAGGCTGACGGTGCCGCGGCCGTTGATCAGAATCGTCTCGGTATCGACGACGAAGCTGCGCACATCGGCGTGGCCGTTGCGAACGCGGAAGCTGGCGACGCCGCAGCGTATGTCGATCTTGCTTTGATCGTCCGTGAGCAGAAGGCCGAGGCCGCGCGTGACGTTGATGCCGGTGAGTTCGGCGAACGCCTCGCGGATCTCGCCATTGGGGATCACGAAGCTGACGTCGCCATTTGCGTGCGCCGCAACGTCACGAACAGAGCCGCCGCTGCCGCTCAGCCGCACGCGGCCGGCGAGCGCACCTGTAATCGGTTGTTGGCCTTGCAGACGGAAAATCGTTTCAAGCCGCGCGCCGCGCAAACGCATGTCGAGATCGACGTTGGGCACGTCTTGGCGTGCATTGATGGCGACGGCGCCGTTCAAGCTGCCTTGCGAGAGCGACAGCGTGATCGGGTCGAGACGCAGCAGCCCGCTGTCGAGGCCGATATCGACGGCGAGGCCGCGCAAGGGCAAACGATCGGTGCGCACGCGCAGGGCGCGGTAGGACACGCGCGCATCCATGTTGCGGACGCGGGAGATGTCGAGTTGTGCGTCAGGCAGCAGGCGATCCTGCGCGGCGAGATTTTGCGCCATGGCGCGTTGCTCTGGCGAAGCGGTTTCGGTGGTGTCCGGCGCGCCGCCGAGCACGGCCATGAGATCGTCGAAATCGAGCGAGCGGGTGCGGAAATCGCCGTCCAGCAGCATGCGCCCGTTGCGCTGGCGCGTGGCGGTGAAGGCGCCCGCGAGATCGCTATCGCCAACGCGGCCGCTCACGTTCGGCATGCCGTAGCGTGTGCCGTTGCGCTCAATGCGACCGCGCAACGCGTAGGGCGGAGTGTTCGGCAGCGCGAGGCCAATCAGGTAATAGAGATCCGCGAGGTCCGGACCTGAGGCCACGAGGTCGGCGGCGAAATAGTTGAGATCGAATGGGCGCGCGATGGAGCCGTTCGCTTCGATGTGTGTGCCACCGGCGCGAACGTCGGCCACGAACGCGTAGGGGCGGTCGCGGCGCACGTTGATGAGCGGCGCGCCGCTGGCTTCAAGGGTGAAAGGCCGATTGTTGATCTGGCCTTCGCCGCGCAATTCAAAGCGCCCTTCATCGCTGCCGCTTTCGTTCGAGGTGAAAGCGGCAGCGAGCGTTACGCGGCGCTTTTCGTCGACGAGTTGCAAGCGTCCGTCATTGAGACTGAAGCGGCGAATGGCGGGAAGGTTGAATTGCCGCGCGGGAGCCGCGGCGCCGGGTGCGCGCGCCCAATTGGCGTCGCCGTCCGCTGTGCGGAAGAGTGAGAGGTCTGCGCCGTCGAGATCGATGCGCACGATTTCGAGGCGGCCGATGAGCAGCGGCAGCAGCCGCACCGCCGCGTGCGCCTCATCGACGTCGGCAAACAAGCCGCGTTCGGCGAAGCGGCGCGGGTTGCCAATTTTCAGTTGGGTGACGTGAATTTCCGGTGTGAACGACCAGGGATCGACGTCGAGGTCGCCGGCGATGACGATCTCGCGGCCGCTTGCGTTGGAAGCCATGCGGCTGATCGGGCCCTTAAGCGCGTTCCAGTCCGCGAAGGTAACGAGAGCCACCAGCGCGACCACGAGCACGCCGATGATGCCGCCGCTCCAGAGGCCGATGCGCCGCCACGGCGCATGCGCGAGTTTCGCGCTGGTCCAGCGCACACCGCTCTTTGCGCGCGCGCGCACGTGTTCTCCCCACGCGCGAACGCGCGGGGAGCGGGCGTCGAGCCAGGATTTGAATTTCTGCAACGGCAAGGAAACATTCCGGTTTCCTTGCCAACGCGGCGTCAGCGGCTCGCGTTCCGACGCGAACCGCTGACTGCGCATTGACTACAGTTAAGAGCGCCTAGGCGCTGGCTTCGGCGAGCATGCCGCGTTCGGCGGCCTGCCGCTTCATCGCCTTCTGCAGCTTCTCGAACGCGCGCACCTCGATCTGACGCACGCGCTCGCGGCTGACGCCGTATTCTTTCGACAAATCCTCAAGCGTCGCCGGCTCATCCTTCAAGCGGCGCTCTTGGATGATGTGGCGTTCGCGCTCGTTGAGATCGCCCATCGCCGCTTGCAGTAAGCTCATGCGCTGGTCGAACTCTTCGGTGTCGGCGAGGCGGGTTTCCTGCGTGCCTTCGGCTTTATCGTCGGCCAGCCAATCCATCCACTCGCTTTCGCCTTCGCCGCCGGCGCCGCCGATGGGCGCGTTCAAGCTGGCGTCGCCGCCGCCCGAGAGGCGACGGTTCATCGATGTGACTTCTTCTTCGGTGACCGCGAGTTTGTGGGCGATGGTTTTGACGTGCTCAGGGCGCAGATCGCCTTCTTCAAGCGCGGCCATTTCACCTTTCAAACGGCGCAGATTGAAGAACAGCTTCTTTTGCGCCGCTGTGGTGCCCATTTTCACGAGGCTCCACGAACGCAGGATGTATTCCTGGATCGACGCGCGAATCCACCACATCGCGTAGGTCGCGAGGCGGAAGCCCCTATCGGGATCGAATTTCTTCACGGCCTGCATCAGGCCGACATTGCCTTCGGAGATCACTTCGCCGATCGGCAGGCCGTAGCCGCGATAGCCCATGGCGATCTTGGCGACGAGGCGGAGGTGGCTGGTGACGAGCTGGTGCGCGGCGCGGCTATCGCCGTGCTCGGTCCAGCGTTTGGCCAGCATGAATTCCTGGTCTTTCTCGAGCATGGGAAATTTGCGGATCTCGGAGAGATACCGTTGCAGGCCCTGCTCGGGCGACAGCGCAAGTGTGAGCGCAGTAGATGCCATGGTCGTAACGTCCCCTCTCTTGGCCGTCCTGCTGGGCCGTGGGCTATCCTTCTTACGAACGAACAGCCGGGCCGGTTGCCGACGCCGGGTGCATATATGCCGGGTGCATATATAGGGAGCGATTTTAACTTTGCCCGAGCGTCCCGAAGGACGCTGGCGCGCTCCCGCGTTCGTGATGTCTAGCTCGGCCGGGCGCCCAAAGAGGGGCGCTGGCGGGACCAAATACGCCAAAAGAACATAACAAGAACTAAGTGATTCGGCAAATGAAATGAAATCAATAGCTAGCTTCCGGACTCGGAACATTCCGGAACTGACCCTAGCCATAGCGCTATCGGCGCACGCCGCGGCGGACATCTTCGGGTCGGAACGGGGGTGGGTGGCACGGTCCGATGCCGCCCAGCTCGCAGAGTTCCTCCGGGCTCCGTGAGGGCGGCGGCGGAATGGGCCCCACAGGGACGCAGACGCCTTCGCAGCGCGGCATCACCAAGGTGCGCTGCTCCGCCACGGTGAAGGCGTCGTTGAGGTCGAGCGGTTCGGGTTCGGCGAAATCGCCGCCCACAGGCAAGCGCGCACTGGCGCGCCAATCGTCAGTGGCGGCCTCGCGCGGCGGACAGTCGCGCGCACGGGCGGGATCGAGCCGATCGTAGCAGCGCAGCATCCGTGCAAGCATTTGCGCTTCAATTGTGGGTTCGGCGGCCGGGATTGGAGATCTGGGGGCGGAAGGCGGGATAGGCGCCGTCCGGGGACGCGGCGGCGGTTCGCGCGCGCGTTCGAGCATCAGCGCTTCGACGCTGGAATCCGCCATCGCGCCCAACCTCTCGGTCCGCGATGCAAAGAGCAGGATCCCGCAGAAGCCGGCGAACAGCAGCGCCGACGCCACGTACGCGCCCGAGCGCACACGCCAAATGTAGGTGTGTTCCGCCAAACTTACCCCGCAGGCCGGTCAAAGCGCGTGAATGCGGCGGAAGTGCGCGTGATCACACATCTTGCGACGAGCGGCAGGCGGCGCGTGCATCCAAGCCCGGCTTTATCCGGCATCCTTCAAGCCGGAGGATCACGCATGCGGGTACACTGGGCTTGGGTCGCGCTCGCGCTGTTGGCGACGCCCGCTATGGCGCAAACGCCTTCGCCGCCGCCGGCGGACCGCGATTGGGCCGCCGCTACGGTTGCGGACGCGCATGCGTTTCACGATGCGCTGCAGGGTAGCCACCCGGGCCCGCTGGATACGCAAAACCCGGCCTTCCAGCGGCTGTTGGACGATGGCCTGGCGCGCGCGCTTGAGCGTGCGCGGCGCGTGCGCGATTTCCCGGGCTTCGTCTGGACGATGCGCGAATACGCGGCGTCCTTCGACGATGGGCATGTGAGCGTCGGCATGCCGAGCAACCCAACGCTGGCCAGCCGCTGGCCGGGCTTTCTCGTGCGCTACAGCGCGCAAGGCAAATACGTCGTGAGCAGTCGCGAAGAGACTGCGTCCGCTCCGCCTCTCGGCGCATCTTTGGTGAGCTGCGATGGCGTGCGCGCCGACGCGCTGGCCCTGCGCCGCGTGGGTCGTGTGCGCGGCAATTGGGCGCTGCAGGCCAGTCGCTCGGGAAACGCCTGGCGGTTGTTTGTAGATCAGGGCGATCCGTTCGCGGCCGTGCCGCGACGCTGCCGCTTCCAAGCCGACGGGCGCACGCGCACGTACACTCTGAATTGGGAGCCGATCGCGGAAGCCACGCTCGCGCCCTATCGCACGCAGAGTCAGCAGCGTTACGCCGGTGTTTTCGGCGTGCGCCGCTTCGGCGCCAACAATGCCGCGTGGTGGGTGTCGATGCCGAACTTCGACGCGACGGGCGGATCCGACAATGCGCGGCAATTGGCCGACATCGTGCGTCAGCTTGAGGCGGCAGGGCCGGACCTTCGCAACGCGCCTTTGGTGGTGCTCGACATTCGCGGCAATACCGGCGGATCGTCAGCGTGGAGCGTGGCGATCGCCAACGCGATCTGGGGTGAGGACCAAGTCGCGCCGCGCGATCCTCCGGGCGGTTACGTCGAATGGCGCGTCTCCGACGGCAACATCGCGCACATTCAGCGGCTGCTCGATCGCTGGGCGAACGACGCCAATGTTCCCGCGAGTTCCCGCGAATGGGGCGAGGAGGTGCGCGCGGGGCTGAGCAGCGCGCGCGATGCAGGACAAGCGCTTTGGCGCCAGGGCGAGCCGCGGCCAATGCCGGCGCCGCTGCCGCCACCGCAAGGGCCGCGCGTTGTCGTCGTGGCTGACAGCGGCTGCGGTTCGGCCTGCCTCGATGCGCTGGACATCTGGCGCGCCATGGGTGCGACGCAAGTGGGCGTCACCACGAGCGCCGACACCGTCTACATGGAAATCCGCCGCGAACCGCTGCCGAGCGGGATCATGGACGTCGCCATTCCCATGAAGGTGTATCGCGAGCGGCCGCGCGGTCACAACGAACCGTATCAACCGCACGTGCGCTACGAGGGCGATCTCACCGACACGCCAACGTTGGAGGCTTGGATCAGCGCTTTGCCATGAGCGGCGCGTAGGCCCAGGCGACGGTGCTCAGGCATACCAACAGCAGCACCGAATATTCCATGCCGTTGCGCCCGGCGCCGACGACGAACCAGCCGTCAGGGTAGTGCACGAGGTAGGCGCCGAGCGCGATGATGCCGATGTGCCCAAGGCACGCGAGCGTGACGAAGCGGCCAACGAGAATGAAGAGCGGTGCGATCAATTCGTAGATCGTCACGCCGGCAGCCCAATAGAAGCCTTCGGGAAAACCGAGCGAGCCGAGCCATTGCCCGAAGCCGGTGACGTTGGGATCCCAATGCGCGGCGCGGTAGGCGCCGTGGATGAAGATCAAGATCGCGGTGGCGATGCGGATGACGTCCAGCGCACGCGTCGTGCGTGCGCCGTCTGGCGCGGGTCCGAACATGATGTGCCCCTCACAGGCGGCGCAGCGCGCCTAGCAAACTTTGCATATCTTGAGGGAGCGGGGCCTCGAAGCGCAACTCTTCACCGGTCACCGGATGGACGAAACCCAACACAGCTGCGTGAAGCGCTTGCCGCGTGAAGGCGCGCACAGCCTCGTCGGCTGCGGCGGCGTGCGGGCCGACAGCTTTGAGCGCACGTTGCTTGCCGTAGAGCGGATCGCCGATAAGCGGGCAGCCTAGGTGCGCGAGGTGCACGCGGATTTGGTGTGTCCGTCCGGTTTGCAGCCGGCACTCGATCAAAGCCGCAGCGGGATGGCCGGCGCTGGCGCCATCAAGTTGGCCGAAGCTTTCCATCACCCAATAATCCGAGATCGCATGCTTGCCGGCGTTGCTCTCGGGGTCACGGACGACGACGTATTTGCGGCGATCTTCGTTGGAGCGCACGAGCCGGTTTTCGATGCAGCCCGAGCGCTCGCGTGGCGCGCCGCGGCTGACGGCATAGTATGCGCGCTCAAGATCGTGCGCGGCGAACAATGCGGCGAGACCGGTATGCGCGGCGTCATTCTTGGCGACGACGATGAGGCCGGTGGTGTCTTTATCGATACGATGGACGATGCCGGGGCGTGCGACGCCGCCAATGCCGGAGAGTGAATCGCCGCAATGCGCCAGCAGCGCGTTGACCAGCGTGCCGCGCATCGAGCCGGGCGCGGGGTGTGCGGCCATGCCGGCGGCCTTGTTGACGATGATGAGGTGCGCGTCCTCGAACACGATATCGAGCGGGATCGCTTCGGGCTCGGGCGAAGCGGGTTCGGGCGGCGGGAGCGTCAGCGCGTAGCCGCCACCGGCGCGCGTCTTATCCTTCGCGAGCATCACCTGGGCGCCGTCGAGCGTGAGCTTGCCGGCGCCGATCAGCCCTTGCACGCGTGAGCGCGAGAGGTCTGGCCACAGTTTGGACAGCCATACGTCAACGCGCTCGCCCGCCGCTTCGGGCGGGGCGACGGCCATGCGGGTTTCGCCGGGCGCTTCGTAGTCTTCGGGTTCGTCTGTCACGGGCGGCTTATGGACTGAGGGCGGCCCCGGCGGCAACGCGTGTGCTGGCGGGCGGGGCGCCGGCGGTCCATAAAGCGCCGGGGAGGCGGCATTGACGCTCGATTTCACGGCTTTGGGGATCGCCTACGTCATCGGCGTGGCGTTTCTGGCGTGGGGCTATGCGCTGGGCGGGCCGGTGTGGGTCGAGCGGCACTCGATCCAATTGTCGGGGCCGGGCATGCCGCGGCGGGTTTCCGGATTTTGGGGCGAATGGACTCTGTTCACGGCATGCGCGGCCGTGGCGGCGACCGTGCGCGCGTTCACTGATGTTGCGATCGTACGCGACGTGCTGGCGCCGCAATGGGGTTGGGCGCTGACGGTGGTGGCGCTGACGGCGGGCGTGGTGCTGGTCTATTCCGGCAGCGTCGTCGCTGCGGCTAAGCGTGACAACAAGGACGCGCGCTATTGCAAGCATCTGCGCGACGCTTACAGCGCCTATTCGGTTTATGCTGCGATCTTGTTCGCTGGCGGCATCATGGTGCTGGGTCTGCTGGCGGTCGAGTTCGCGCACGATCAGCACGCCTTCAATGCGCAGGCCGACGTCGTGCGCGCATCGGTCGACGCGGCGGTGGCGACCGCGCAAGTGGGCGAACCGCTCGATGCGGCGCGGCGCGGGCTCACATATTTGGAAGACGCGATTGGCGAGATCGCGGTGTCGCAAAACATCCTGCAGGACCAAATGAACCCGGTGTTCATTTTCGCGGCGGTGATTTTCGCGGTGAACATCTTGATCGTGCTGTCGCCGATCCGCTCAGCGTTCATGCAGGGCGCGATCGATTTGACGCACATCACCACGGCCATCGCCATCGCCGGCATCCTGATCATGGGATTTATTTCGTATTTCGTGTCCTACGCGCAGGTGATCCAGGATACGCTGGCGCGGATGGAGGCGGCGCGGCCTTCAGCGGACTTGGGGGCGTGGGAATTGTCGCAGCGTTACAACGCGATGGTGGTGGAATTGAACCGGAGCAAGAATTTGCTGGGCTTTGCGCAGGCGATAGGCGGCGAAGGTTCGGGCTTGGCGCTGTTTGCGGCGGCGATCCAATTCACCGTCGACCGAATTCCAGGCCGCGACGAACGCAAGGCGGAGGCGTGACATGCGGCGCAGTCTCATCGGCGTCGCGATCGGCGTCTTTCTCATCTCCGCGTTCGCAGGCGCGTTTGTGATGGCCAATCGCAGCGGCGTGGCCGATCCGCGCGATGCGGTGACGGAGCTTAGCGTGTCCGGCGTTGTCGCTGGCGACACGCTTGAGATTCTCGACTGGAACTTGGGCTATGGCGGGCTCGGCAAGGATAGCGATTTCATCGCCGACGGTGGAACGCACACCTTTCCACCGTCGCGCGCGCACGTGGAAGCGAATGTCGCCGCGATCGGCGAGTTGTTGGAGCAGCGCACCGAAGATGTGGTGATCGTTGAAGAGATCGCGCGCGGTGGGCCTGTCAATTATTGGGTCGATCTGAAAGCGCGCGTCGATGCGGCGCTCGCTGGCCGCAATAGTGTGTTCTTCGCCGATTTCAAAACGCGGTTGATGCCGTGGCCGCTCAGGATGGAGCACGGCCAGGCGATTTACGCGCGCCCGCGCATCGACGCGACGGACGTGGTGGCTTTGCCGGCGGAAGATGCGGGCATCATGGGCGTGCGCCGACGCTATGCGTCGGTGGTGGCGCGGCTGCCGATGCAGGACGGACCTGGCTGGACCATCGCCAGCGTGCACCTCGCAGCCTTCGATGCCGATGCGGCCGTGCGGACGCGGCAATTGCACGAAGTGCTGGCGTGGGCGCAGGCCGAGTATGCGAGCGGGCGTCATGTCGTCCTCGGCGGCGATTGGAATTTTCAGCTGGCCGACACGAATTTCCCGCACACGACGGAAGAGCGCTTCCTGTTCTGGCTGTTTCCGTTTCCCCATGGCGCGTTGCCGGAGGGGTGGCGCATCGCCGCTGATCCCACGACGGCCAGCGTGCGCACCAATGAGCGCCCGTATCGGCGTGGCGAGAACTACACCACGGTGATTGACGGTTTCATCGTTTCGCCGAATGTGGCGATCGAGAGCGTCGAAGGAATCGATCTCGATTTCGAACATACCGACCACCAGCCGGTGCGCGTGCGCGTGCGGGCGATACGGGGGACTTCAGAATGAGCTCCAAACACGGATGGACGCGGCGCGGCGCGCTGGCGGCGGTGACGGGCGCGGCGGCCGCGTGCGGGCAGAATGTCGAGACGCCCGCTTATGAAGGCGCGCTTGAATTTGTGCATGGCGTGGCCTCCGGCGACCCCAAGCACGATCGCGTGGTGATCTGGACGCGCGTGAGCCCCGAGCGCGCAGGTCCGGTTCCGGTGCGCTGGATCGTGTCGCGCAATCGCGAGCTGACCGACGTTGTCAAAACCGGCGTGGCGGAGACGACGGAGGCGCGCGACTACACGGTGAAGGTGGACGTGAGTGGCCTACGCCCAGGCGCGCCGTATTTTTACGGCTTCCGCGCCGGCGCCGCGCAGAGCCCGGTGGCGCGCACCAAGACGCTCCAGCGTGGGCGCTTGAGCGAAGCCAAGCTCGCGGTGGTGTCGTGCGCATCGTTCCCGCACGGGTTCTTCAATGCGTACGAGGCCTTGGCGCAGCGCGAGGACATCGACGCAATCGTGCATCTCGGCGACTACATTTATGAGTTCGGGCTGGCCGGCTATGGCGGCGACGTGGGCATCGGTTTGGGCCGCGTGCCGCAGCCTGAAGTGGAATGTCTGGCGCTGGGCGATTATCGCCGCCGTCACGCGCAGTATAAGCGCGAAGCGGAATTGCAGGCCGCGCACGCGATCGCGCCGTGGATCGTGGTGTGGGATGATCACGAGACCGCCAACAATCTGTGGTCCGGCGGCGCCGAGAACCACAATGAAGGCGAAGGCGAATTCGCCGCGCGCAAGCAAGCGGCGTTGCAAGCCTATTACGAATGGATGCCGATCCGCGATCCGGAGCCGGGTCGCGCCTTTGAGGCGATCAATCGCTCGTTTCAGTTTGGCGATCTGCTGACCTTGATCATGCTGGAGACGCGCTTGCTCTCGCGCGATCAGCAAGTGGATTACGCGCGTCAAATTCCGATCTCGATGCAGCGCTGGGATTTCGCCAACCCGTCGCAGCCGGTGGCGCTGCGCGATGCGGAAGCCGACACCGCGACGATGCGCCGGCTGCCGACCATTTTCGAGATCGTCGGCGGTGAGGCGCGCCCGGTGCTCGATTGGCGCCGCGCAGGGCCGATGATGGCCAATCCCCAGAATTTGCCGCGCGGGTTTTACATCGGGCCAGACGTGCCTGCGCTGAACGCATTGCTCGCGGCGCCCGATCGTAAATTGCTCGGCGAAGCGCAGGAAGCGTGGCTGGGCGAGGAGCTCTCGAATTCGGTGCGCGCTGGCGCGCCGTGGCAAGTGATCGGCAATCAAGTGATCATGGCGCAATTGCTGGCGCCGGATCTTTCAAACACGCCGCCTGCTTTGGCGCAGGCGCTTGAACGGTTGCTGCCGGGCGTTACGCAATTGCTGAATTTCACGCGCTGGCCGATCCCGCTCAATTCCGATGCGTGGGATGGCTATGCGGCGACGCGCGCGCGCGTGCTTGAGAAGGTGCGCGCCGCGGGTGGCAACGCGCTGGTGCTGACGGGCGACACACATACGTCTTGGGCCAACGAGATCGACGACGGGCAGGGTCGCGTCGCGGTGGAATTTGGCGCGACGTCGGTGACGTCCCCGAGCGACGCCAGCTATTTCCAAGCTGCGGGCATCGATTTTGGCGCAGGCGTACGGGCGCGCAATCCGCACATCAAATACACCGACGGCGCCGCGCACGGCTTTATCGTGCTGACACTGACGCACGAGCAAGCGTTGGCCGAGTTCTTCAACGTGTCGACGATTTTGTCGAAGGAGTATGAGACGACGCGCGCGGCGGCGTTCAGCGTGGCGGCCGAAGCAGGGCCGGGCGTTGGCGCGGTGACGGCGGTAGAGGGCTAGTTCTCTCAGCTTTTCTCGGCGCCGAGGCGCGATGTGTTTGAATTGCGTCTGCCCATGAACGCCTCAAGCTCTGGCGATGGGGTGTCGTTGAGCCATTCTTCCGCCAGCTCGCCAAATACCGGCGCGTATTTGAAGCCGTGGCCGGAGCACGCGGAAAACAGCAAGACGCGCTCATGCGCGGCGCTGGGCGTGATCAGGAAGTTCTCGTCCGGCGTCACGGTGTAGAGGCAGCGCGCCATGCGCACCGGTGTTGGATCGTGCTCGGGCAGATGCAGTTCCACTTGCTTGGCCAGCAGTGCCGCATCAGCTTCATCCGGATCGCGCACTTCGCTGGCGTCTTCGACAGCGCCGCCGATGGCGTGTAGGCCGATTTTGTAGAGCCCGCGCGGCGCCGGCATGCCGTAGAGACCGTCCTCGTTGTCGACGCAGAGGATCGGCAGCAGTCTCGGGTTCGGCGTCGCAAACCAGCCGACGACGCGGCGCTTCACCGCGAGCCGCCCGGCGAATTCCGGCAGCAGTGCGCGCGCCCAGCCGCCGGCGGCAACGATCACGGCATCGAAGCTGCGCGGCTCGCCGTTGATGGTGAGGGTGAGGCCCTCGATCGGCGCGGCGATGCGTGTGTTCGGGTAAAGCTTCGCGCCCCAACGTTGGGCTTGGCGGCCGAGGAAGGCGCGCACGGAATCGGCGGCGATCACACCGCAATCGTCCTGCCGCAGCACCTCCCACTCGCGCGGCATCGCCATGTAGCCACGTGTGAGCACGTGCAGCGCATCGCCGCGCAACGGCGCGGTCGGCGTTTTCATCAGCTGCAAACAGCTGGCGATGAAGGGTGAGTTCTGCGGGCCAGCCATGACGCCGCCCGTCCATTCGATCAACGGCTTGCCGGCGAGGCCTTCCCATGTGCGCCAGAGCGGCTGCGCGCGGCGCGCAAGGCGCGCGTACACTTCGCCCTCGCCGGGCGTGAGGCGCATGATGCGCGTGTCGCCGTGCGACGAGCCGCGCTCGTGCATCAATTCAAATTGTTCAAATCCCGAAACATCGTGGCCGGCGAGCGCCAAGCGAGCACAAATGCTCAACCCCGCAACGCCCAAGCCTACGACGGCGATCTTCAAGCCTTACACTCCCGCGACGTGCGCGCGGCGATCAGGCGGCTTCTTGCAACGGATCGGCGCAGCGTTCGTGCAGCATCGCTGAAAGCCGGCGGGGGTCAATCGCCTTATGGTTCAGCTTTCCGTCGGCGGCGATGGCGGCCATCAGCGTGTCGTGCACGAATTGGTTCGACGCGTTGAGATCGCGCCCGCAATGTGTGGCGTAAGACCTCAACGCGTCGGCCAGGGCAAGGAATTGATCGGCTGTCACAGCTGCGTTGATCTGCTGAGTCGGCGACAGGATCGTGACGCGATTGAGTCAATCGTGACGTATTAATTAAGATGACAGCGCGCCGTCGGATCCGATCGTCCGGTAAAAGCACGAGCGCTCACCGGTGTGGCAGGCAGCGCCGGTTTGCTCGACGCGCAGCAGCACGGCGTCTTGATCGCAATCCACGCGCGCTTCGATCACGCGCTGCACGTGGCCGCTCTCCTCGCCCTTGCGCCAGAGTTTGTTGCGCGAGCGCGACCAATACGTGGCTTGGCCGGAAGAGAGCGTCAGCGCCAGCGCCTCGGCGTTCATCCAAGCCAGCATCAGCACCTCGCCGCTGGCGTGATCCTGCGCGATGGCGGCGATCAGGCCGTTGGCATCGTAGCGGGGGGTGAGGGCGGCGCTGGTTTCGATGGTGGACATGCGCCCAATATGGACCGCCGGCGTCTCGCCGGCCAGCACGGTCGGATGCCGGCGGGGACGCCGGCGGTCCATATTGCTCTGCGCGAAATCTGCACAATCTCTGTGGGCGACAAAACTGATGCGTTCTGCAAAGTCGCGCGCGCATGAGCTTGAAAGATGCAATCAAGGCGCGGGTCGCGGCTCTGGACGCATGGGCGCGGCCGTGGGCGGAGCGCAGCCAGGTTCGCGCGTGGGCGTACGAGTTTCTGCTGTTCGGGCTGAAGCAAGCGTGGGCCTGCTTGTTTGGCGCGCTGATGCTGCTGCTGCTGCTCGGCACGCGGTTTTGGTGGCCCGACGATGCGGCGCTGGCGCGCTATGATTTTCTGGTGCTCGCTTCGGTGGCCCTGCAGGCGAGCTTGATCGCCACAAAGCTCGAGCGCTGGGACGAGGCGCTGGTGATCCTGGTGTTCCACATTGTCGGCACGATCATGGAAATCTTCAAGACGGCGCAAGGCTCGTGGATCTATCCGGAGGAGAGCCTCTTGCGCGTCGGCGGAGTGCCGCTGTTTTCGGGCTTCATGTATGCGTGCATCGGCTCCTACATCGCCCGCGCCTGGCGCTTGTTCGAGATTAAGTTCGACTCTTATCCGCCGTTGTGGACCACATGGGCGCTGGCGCTGCTGGCCTACGCCAATTTCTTCACGCACCACTACATGATCGATATCCGCAACGCGCTGTTCGCGTTCTCGGTATTGATCTTCTGGCGCACAGCATTCGTGTTCACGCCGGACCGCACGCCACGGCGGATGCCCATGCTTGTGGGCCTGATGCTTGTATCGCTGTTCATCTGGTTTGCGGAAAATCTCGGCACCTTCGCGGCGGCATGGGTGTACCCCAGCCAAGCGAACGGCTGGAAACTCGTGCCGATCGATAAAATGGGCGCGTGGTATCTTTTGATGCTGTTGAGCTTCGTGCTGGTGACATTGGTGCATCGGCCTGAGGCGGCGCCGCACTCACAAACGCGCGAGAAGCAAGCGTTTCCCATCACGTCGCGGTGAGACATCGTTTGCCGCGATTGTGTGTGGCGCCTAACGTTGTTTCACTTTGCGACGATTGAGGGAGTACACATCATGATGCGGCGTTACGCGCTTGTTGGATTGTTCGCGTTGGCGTTTGGCTGCGGCGCGGCGTTCGCTCAAGAGGATGAAATTATCGTCACCGGTTCACGTTTGGCCCGGTTCGAGGGGTTTCAAGTTCCCCAGATATTCATGGTGCGTCGCGCGGATTTTGCGCTGGTGACGCTCGAGGTGCGCAGCGACACCCGCGATCTCAGCCAACGGCGCGGTGAAATGCGCGAAGCGTTGCGCGGTTTGCATGCGCGGGCGAATGCCGGGCAGGTCAGTCTCGCGCTGGTGGACGAGTCAGTTGGCATCGTCCGCGAATTCACCGTGGCGAGCGCTGAAGAACTGATCCGCGCCGACCGCAGGCCCGATACCAGCGTTCTTGCCATTCGGCTGCGCACGCCGGTTGCGCCGAACGACACTCTGGACACCATCAACCGCCGCGTGAGCACGTTTGTCGCCGCCGCGCCAAAACCTGGACGGATCGAAATGGAGTCCGGCGACATCCAATTGTCGCTGGTGAACCCGCAACAATACCGCGACCCGCTGCTGGCGGCGATCACCGCGGACGGACGACGCATCGCCGGCATGCTTGGGCAGGATTACGGGATGAGTTTGTCAGGACTCGAACGTCAGATCGCTTGGCAACGATCGGGCGAGCTCGAGCTGACGATGTTTATCCCGTATGCGTTGTCGGCGTCGGCTCAGCCGTAGCCGGCGAGCTTCAAGAAGCGGTCGCGCAGTTCGGCGCTCTCCTTGAAGGCGCCGGTGAAGCTGGTTGTCACCGTGGTGACGTCCTTGTGGTGGACGCCGCGTGTGCTCATGCACTGATGCTCGGCGTCGATCAAAACTGCGACGCCCAGCGGCTTCAGCGCATCGGCGATGGCGTGCGCGACTTGTGCGGTCATCGTCTCTTGCGTTTGCAGGCGCTTGGCGAAGATCTCGACGACACGAGCGATCTTGGAGATGCCGACGACGCGGTCGGTCGGCAGATAGGCCACGAACGCTTTGCCCAGGAACGGCGCGATGTGGTGCTCGCAATGGCTTTCCACGTCGATCTTCTTGAGCATGACCATGTCGTCATAGCCCGAGACTTCCTCGAACGTGCGCGAGAGCTCTTCGTTCGGGCACAGGTCGTAGCCGCGGAACCATTCGCGGTACGCGTCGACGACGCGCTGGGGCGTATCGAGCAGGCCTTCGCGGGCTGGATCGTCTCCAGCCCACGCGATCAGGGTGCGCACGGCTTCCATCGCGGCTTCGCGCGAGGGTCGCTTCTGCTCGGCCTCGTCAGGCGAGCGCCATTTCAGAATTTCACTCATCGGGGAGGTAGGTCCTTGGTCTGAGGGACGGAGGTCGAGCCGGGAGGGTTCCAAGGTCCATACGGACCAGATGGACACCCGGACTTAACGCCCGCCCGCGGCTTTACCCTCAGGCATCGGGCCCTCATGGCCCCTGCGAACTTCGCATATGGAGTGTAACATAGGCTCCCGCTAGAACCCACCCCCATGCAAATCGCACTGACGAACACGTTGACGCGGCGCAAAGAGCCGTTCGCCCCCGCCGACCCTGGCCGGGTGACGATGTATGTGTGCGGGCCGACGGTCTATAATCACCCCCACATCGGCAATGCGCGTCCGCCTGTCGTGTTCGACACGCTGTTCCGGCTGCTGCGGCATGCCTACGGGGAAAGCGCTGTGATCTACGCGCGCAATTTCACCGACATCGACGACCGGATCATCGCTGCCGCCAACAAAGCGAACGTGCCGATCGAGGCGATCACCGAAAAGTTCGCCAACATCTACGAAGACGATATGAGCGCGCTCGGCGTGATCACGCCCAGCTTGCGGCCGCGCGCGACGCAGCATGTCAGCGGCATGATCGCGTTGATCCAAAAGCTGATCGACATCGGCGCGGCTTACGTTGTGCCGAGCGGCGTCTATTTCGCCGTGGCCAAGGACGAGGATTACGGCAAGCTCTCCGGGCGCAGCCAAGATGATGTCAAAGCAGGCGCGCGCGTTGAGGGCGAGGACGACAAGCGCGGATCGTCCGATTTCGCGCTCTGGAAAACCGCAAAGCTGGGTGAGCCGTTCTGGGAAGCGGCCTTCGGCAACGGCCGCCCGGGCTGGCATATCGAGTGCTCGGCGATGATCGAAGCCGAGCTTGGCGGCATCATCGACATTCATGGTGGCGGGCTCGATCTGATTTTCCCGCACCACGAAAACGAAATCGCACAGAGCGAAACCGCGCACGGCCATCCGCTGGCGCGTGTGTGGATGCACAACGGCTTTCTGACGATGGATTCGACAAAGATGTCGAAGAGCCTCGGCAACATCGTCACCGTCCGGGAATTGCTGGACGATGGCTGGCAAGGTGAGACGCTGCGCTTTGCGTTGCTGACCGCACACTATCGCGCGCCGCTCGATTGGAGCGACGATCTGATGCGCCAGGCGCAAGCGAGCCTAGATCGCCTGTACGGCGCGCTGCTTCGCTTGAAGGACGTTGCACCGGCCGATGTAGAGACGCCGCAAGCGTTCCTCGCCGCGCTGGCGGACGACCTCAACACGCCCGAAGCGATTGCTGAAATCTTCGCGTTGGCGACGGCCGCCAATGTCGCCAAGAAGCCGGCGGAGCAGGCGGAGGCCAAGGGCAAGCTGATGGCGGCAGCGAAGCTGCTTGGCGTGCTGCAGGACGATCCGGCGCACTGGTTCCGTGCGTCGTTTGGCGCGCAGGCGGTGGAAATCGACGCGCTCGTGTCGGAACGTGTGGCGGCGCGCGCGGCCAAGAACTACGCGGAGTCAGACAGGCTCCGTGACGCGCTGGCCGAGCGCGGCGTTGAGGTGATGGACGGGCCGTCCGGCTCGACATGGCGGCGGAAGACGTAGCGCAGTCACTCGCCTCTCCCCCGCGAGGGGGAGAGGTCGCTTCGGACGTGTTCGAAGCGGGTTAGGGGGAGGGGCAGGACGAGGCGCGGCGTTGACGCTTGCGCTTTGTTCGGAGCGCCGCCCCCTCAACCGGCCCTTCGGGCCACCTTCTCCCCCTCGCGGGGGAGAAGGGCGTGCGCGGCAGTTCGGTGATTGCGGCGCACGGCCTAGGTCTCTATCCAGCCCCAAGGGGACATTAGGAGCAGGCATGCGCTTTTTCGCGTTGGTATTGGCCGTGGCGCTTGGCGCGTGCGCGGCGGCGAACGAGGTCGTCGGCAACGTCACCGGCGGTGAAGCGCCGGCCAATCCGTTCCCGGTGGAGCGGGGCTCGGCGTTGCCGCCGCCCGCCATGAGCGGGGCAGGCCAAACGGCGCCGCCAGAGGGCGTGGCCTCCGGCGGGATCGACTTTGGCCGCTGGCGCGGCGCCGATCCGGCCAGCTACGCGCCGGCATTCCAGAGCCAATTGCGTCAGCGTTATGCCGGCCAAACCGCGTCGCAGATCCGCGCCAATCTCGAAGCCAATGGCTTTGCTTGCACCGCCGCCGCCGATCGCACCGAGTGCCGGATCGAGATCATGGAGCGCCAATGCGCGCACGATTGGTACGCGGTTTTGGAGCGCGGACGCGCCGAGCCAGTCGCGGGCTTCGATATCATGTGCTTAGGTGCGCGCTGAAATGCGGGCTCAAGGGATAAACAGCATGTCTTACGCGCGGTGGGTGTTGGCTGGCTTGGCCGCCGTGGCGATGAGCGCGTGCACCACCGTGCACACGGGCGCGCCGCCGCGCACCGCCCCTCCGGGCATTCCCTCTGCGCCGCTTGAGCTGGGCGATTGGCAGCGGGCCACCGCTGGCGCCACGCTGACGCAGTTCGAGCGCAACGTCGGCCAGCGTTATCGGCCCGGCTTGGCGCTCTCGACGGTGAGCTCCGATCTACGCCGCGCTGAGTTCAATTGCGCCGACAACCGCGACACCGCGCGAGGCGAGCCGCCGGATCAGATTTGCCGCAAGACCGTCACCGCCGACAATTGCACCCACACTTGGCAAGTGCATCTGTTCGATCAGGACAACAATTCGGTGCTGACGCGCGCGCGCGGACTTTACGATCGGCGCTGCGGCGGCGATGGCTTGCTGGGCGGGCCGGGCGAGTAGCGCCTACGCCAAGTATTCCGCGACGTCGGAGGGCTCGAGCGTCAGCATCGGCGCAAGCCGATAATTGAACGCGACATGCTGGCCGGCGAGGCGCGTAAGCGCGGCGCGGCCGCTGAGCACGACGCGGGGCGCTGCTGGCCCCAACACGCCGCTCAAGCGCGAGGCGCTCGAATAGATCAGACCGACGCTCGGGCCATTGCCCGGCAGCGCTTGCATGCGCGGCGGCGAGTCCGGCGCGCTGTTGGCGAGCGCCAGCGCGACTTGAGCGCTGAGCAATTCGCGCCGGAAGCCGGGGCGTTGTGCCGGATCGTTGAAGGCGGCGAGGAACGCGCGCTCCAACTCGTTCTCGGGGCGGATTTGGCCAAGCGTCAGCGCCGCCTGTGCGTGCGCCAAGCCGGGCGTAGCGGCAGCCGCCAAGAGCAGGGCCGCAAAATTACGTCTGTGCATGGGTCTCCACGCTGGTCTTCGCCCTCGCGAGGCCATCTTGCCCTTTGCTTGGCCGTCGAGGAAGGCCACATAAAGGCGGCATGGACGAGCTTTATCACCCCCGCGTGCTCGAATTGGCCGCCGATATCCCTCACGTGGGGAGACTGGCCGATCCAGACGGGGCGGCCACCAAGGTCAGCCGTGTGTGCGGCTCGGTGGTGAGCGTTGAGCTGAAGCTCAAGGACGGATTGGTCAGCGAGATCGCGGTGCATCCCAAAGCGTGCGCTTTGGGACAGGCCAGCACCGGCGTCCTGGCGATGAACGCGATCGGCGCCAGCCCCGAGGAAATTCGCGCCGCGCGCGATGGTTTGCGGGCGATGCTGAAAGACCGCGCGCCGCCGCCGGAAGGCCGGTTTTGGGAACTGCGCCACCTCGAGGCCGTGCGCGATTTTCCGCCGCGCCACGCCAGCACGCTGCTGGCGTTTGATGCGGCCGTGGAGGCGCTGGAAAAAGCGCAGGCGATATCGAGATGAGCGCGTCGCCACCGTTGAAACACGCTGACGCGAAAACGCTGCGCAAGGCGGCGCTCGCTTTCCCTGACACGGTTGAAGACTTTCCGTGGGGGCACAGCGCGTTCAAGATCGCCGGCAAGAAGGCGTTCTTGTTCATGGGCGCCGATGAGGTGGGCGGTTTTTCCTGCTCGATGAAACTGCCGTTTCGCAACGAGGAAGCGCTGAAGCTGAAAGGCGCTGAGCCCACCGGATACGGCATGGCGAAGTCTGGCTGGGTGACGTTCAAGTTCAGTGCGAAAGCCAAAGCGCCGATGGCGAAGCTGGTTGATTATCTCGATGAGAGCTGGCGCGCGATCGCGCCGAAGAAGATGTCAGCGGCATACGCTGGCGCGACTGCCAAGCGGAAGAAATCGCCATAGAAAAGGGCCGCTTCGTGCAGAAGCGGCCCTTTCCGATCAACGTTTTTCTCGTCGCGCTAAACGCGGCGGCGGCTGAGGCTGAGCAAGAACAGCAACAGCATCGCGCCCAGCGACGACACCAGCAGGCTTTCCCAGAAACCCGAAAAACCGATATCGACGCCGTCAGCGACCAAGGCGCCGAGCATGGCGCCAACGATGCCGACGAGCAGGTTGGTCAGCAGGCCGTGGCTACGGCCCATAACTTGTTCGGCGATCCAGCCGGCGGCGATGCCGATGATGATCGCTCCCAATAGCGAGACTTCGTTCATGACGGACTCCCAGGAGAGCCCCCTCTGAGCCGATGAACGGGCGCGAGCGCGTTTGGGTTCCGATTAGCGGCGCGAGAGCGCGGCGCGCGCACGCGCCAACACAAGCCGGCGTTGCGCGAACAACCAATACATGCCCCCGCCGAGGCCGCCGGCAGCGGCCAAGCTGAGCAATTCGGTGATCGTGAACATGGAAAGCGCCTCCGCCATTGTCGCATGGATGTAGATGCGGAGCTTTTCGCGCGCCAGGAGGCGAGGGCGGCGCCGGCGCCCGTAATTACAGCTGATCGGTAGGCGGTGGCGCACGCTCGGTTTCCTGCTAGCTTCGGGGGGAGACATGGGGAAGGACGCACAAATGTTACGGATGCTTTTGTTGTTGATCGTGGTGGCCGGCGTGGCGGGCTATTTCACGAAGCCGAGTGAAGCCGCGATGCGCGCGGGCGCGGACGCGGAGCTCAGTCAGGGCGATCTGATCGATCAAGTAGGCGGCGCGGTGGTGTCGGCGGTCGGCGATCGCACGTACTCCGACTATAAGGTGGGCGCGAAGTACACCGTGGCCTCGCCGCTCGACGGCAATGTGCTTGTCGAATGCTGGGGCGGCTTTACCCAGGTGATGTGCAATCGCGTTGCTGACGCAGACGCGCAGGCGAGCTGATGCGGTTTCTGCTGTTCCTGATCATCGCGGGGATCGCGGCCTGGTACACCAACCCGACGCGCGAGGCGCATGAAACCGCCGCGCGCGCGGTGCTCCAGGCGGGCGCGCCGCAGGCCGCGAACGACGGTCTCTCGCTCGACGATGTGATCGGTTACGCCAAAGGCATGATCGCCGGGCAGGGGCGCTATGAGAGTTATTATCTGCTCTCAAAGTACACCGTCGACATGCCCGGTGCCTCGTTCGTGGAATGCTACGGCGCCTACACGTTCGTGAATTGCCGGGTGGTTGAGCCGAACGCGGCGACGGGCTAAGGCGCAATCGTCAGCTCGACGCGCGCCACGCGCAGCCCGAAAAGGCCGACATTGGCGCGGTTCAGCACGCCGTTTTCGGTGCGGACAAGCACATCGCGGAACCGCACTTTGCGGCCCGGCCGTCCGTCCTCGCCCGGTAGGCGCACATCGTATTCGAGGCGCAAGGCCGGCCCGTCCTGGAAGGCGACCGCTTCGCCCACGACGTCTTCGCGCGTCCCGACATAACGGCCTTCGCCGACGCGGCGCAGCCGCCAGGTTTTGCGGTCACGCTCGCCATCGTCGTACTCGAAGTCCTCCACCAACACGAATACGTCGCCATCAACGCTCCCGTTGAGACGCGCTGTGAAGGCCCTTCGCACGCCATTGATGGCTCGGAATTCGCCGCGCGCGCTGGTTGGGCCGAGCAGGTCGCGCTCAAGCACGAACGTCTCGGTCGTTTCGGTTGGGATCGGCGGGCGCGTGGCGCACGCTGACAAGGTGAGGGCGGCGACGATGACCAGAGCGGAGAGGTTGAGCATGGGTTGAGTACGCGCCAACCGGTCCCGCGGACTGGCGATCCCAGCGAAATCATGTTACCTCGCGGCCATGCTCGGCCGTGTGACCTCCACGACTACTTACTAAAGCCGGCGGCGCGGGATCGGGCGCGCCGCAGCGGCTCGTTGCGCCCCGATCTCCCATCCTCAAAATCCGAAATCCGATGTCGCCGAGCCTTCCAGCGCGGGGCCTTTTGGGCCTCATCCAGCTCTATAAATGGACGCTCTCACCGCTGGTGGGGCGCGATTGCCGGTACTTGCCGACATGCTCGTCGTACGCCGCAGACGCGGTGCGCAAGCACGGTGCGTGGGCGGGCAGCTGGATGGCGACGGCGCGGATTTGCCGGTGCCACCCTTGGGGCGGCGACGGATGGGATCCGGCGCCGGAAACGGCGCCCGCCAAATCCTGGTGGCGCCCCTGGCGCTACGGCGATTGGAAACGCGGACATCGCGCCGCTCCTGAAAACAAAGAATAGAACAAGAAAGTCCCATGAGCATTTCACTCAAATTTCCCGACGGCGCCGAGCGCAGCTACGACGACGGCACGACGCCGCTCGCGGTGGCCGAAGGCATTTCGAAATCACTCGCCAAGAAGGTCGTCGCCGCGAAGATCGACGGCGGCTGGTGGGATTTGACGCGGCCGCTGGAAGGCGGCGGCAAGTTTGAACTTGTCATGCGCGATAGCGCCGATGGCCTTGAGGTGTTGCGCCACGATGCGGCGCACGTGCTCGCGCAGGCGGTGCAGGAATTGTTTCCAGGCACGCAGGTGACGTTCGGCCCAGTGACGGACGAGGGCTTCTATTACGACTTCGCGCGCGCCGAGCCGTTCTCGACGGCCGATTTCGAGAAGATCGAAAAGCGTATGAAGGAGATCGTCGACGCCGATCTGCCGATCATTCGCAAAGTCTGGGAAAAGGAAGCCGCGATCGCGCACTTCCGTTCAATCGGCGAAACCTACAAGGCTGAGACGATCGACGAGGTGATCAAGCCCGGCGATCCGATCACGGTTTACTCGCACGGCGACAAGTGGGGCGATCTGTGCCGCGGCCCGCATTTGCCCTCAACGGGCAAGCTCGGCAAAGCCTTCAAGCTGATGAAGCTCGCGGGCGCGTATTGGCGGGGCGATCAGAACAATGCGCAGCTGCAGCGCATCTACGGAACGGCCTGGGCCGACGAGAAGCAGCTCGAAGATTATCTGAAGCGCGTCGAGGAAGCCGAGAAGCGCGATCACCGCAAGCTCGGCCGGGCGATGGATCTCTTCCACATGCAGGAAGAGGGGCGCGGCATGGTGTTCTGGCACGAGAAGGGCCTGACGCTGTGGCGCACGATCGAAGCCTACATGCGCCGCCGGCTTGAAAAGGCCGGCTATGTTGAGGTGCGCACGCCGCAAGTGCTGGACCGCGTGTTCTGGGAAAAGTCCGGCCATTGGGACAAATACCGGCCGAACATGTTCGTGTGCGAGACGGTGGAAGGCGAGACGCTGTCGCTGAAGCCGATGAATTGCCCCGGCCACGTTCAGATATTCAAGTTTGGCCAGAAGAGCTATCGCGATCTGCCGCTGCGCATGGCGGAGTTTGGCGCCTGCCATCGCTATGAGCCGTCCGGCTCGTTGCACGGCCTGATGCGGGTGCGCGCGTTCACGCAAGACGATGCGCACATCTTCTGCCGCGAGGATCAAATTGAGGATGAGACGACGCGCTTCATCCAGCTGGCGAAATCGATCCACGCCGATTTCGGCATGGCCAGCGACAAGATCGCGCTCGCCACGCGTCCGGACATGCGCGTCGGCTCGGAAGAGTTCTGGGACAAAGCCGAAGCGCAGATGCTCAGCGCCGCGCGCGCCGCGGGAGTCGAGCCGGTGATCGCGGAAGGTGACGGGGCTTTCTACGCGCCGAAGCTCGATTTCTCGGTGAAGGACGCGATCGGCCGCGAATGGACGATTGGAACGATCCAGCTGGATTACATGCTGCCCGAGCGGCTCGACGCGGAATATGTCGGCGAGGACGGCGCCAAGCACCGCCCGGTCATGCTGCACCGCGCCATCCTCGGTTCGTTGGAGCGCTTCATCGGCATTCTGATCGAAAATTGCGCTGGCGCGTTCCCGATGTGGCTGGCGCCGACGCAAGTGGTGGTCGCCACGATCACGTCGGATGCCGACGCCTATGCCCAGGAGGTCGGCGCCGAGATGCGCAAGGCGGGCCTGCGGGTCGAGGTGGACGTCCGTAACGAGAAGGTCGGGTACAAGATCCGCGAACACTCGCTGACGAAAACGCCGGTGATCGCCGTCGTTGGCCGCAAGGAGGCCGAGGAGCGCGCGGTGGCGCTGCGCCGTTTCGGCAGCCAGGAGCAGAGTGTCATGGCGCTGGACGACGCGCTCGTCATGTTGACGACAGAGGCGCTGCCGCCGGATTTGGCGCGCGGGTGACGTTTTCCACGGCCGTGACAGCCTTGTAACGCTGCGCACGTCACAAATCGCACATCCGCCGCCTAGACGAAGCCGCAATGCTCAGGTCATTCTGAAACCTGCATGCGCGGCGGCGGAGTCTTCGGTGGATAAATTCCCATCTCGCGAGCGGTCAGCCGCGGCGGGCCTGGAACTGCGTGTGACCGCTGTTGTGGTGACCCGCGCCGCCGACCGATCTCTCGATCTGTGTTTGCGCAGCGCCTTCGCGGAACCCTGGATCGATGACGTCGTGATCGTCGATCACGCGAGCAAAGCCGAGATGTCGTCGAGCCTGCGGGCGCTGCAGATGGACCGGCGCGACGTCAAGGTTGTCAGCGCCCCTCCAGAGGCGAGCTACGCTGCCGCAGCCAATCTCGGCGCGTCCAAGGCGCGTGGCCGCTGGATTCTTTTTCTCGATCCGCATGTTGTGGTGCAGCGCGGCGCGGTGGCCCGGCTGGCGGCAGCGGGCGGCGGCGCGCGGACGCCATGGATTGTCGGCGGCCGGCTGACCGATACCGATGGACGCGATAAGCGCGCCGTGCGCGCAGGCGCGCTGAATGTCTGGTCGGCGGTCGCGGTGGCGATGGACTGGCCGGGCCCGCGTCCGTTCAAGCTGAGCAAGAAGCGCGGACGCCGCGCCGAGATGCCGGAGCCCTCACGGGTGGCGGCGGTGTCTGGCGCTTTCATGCTGGTGCCGCGTGCGGATTTTGAAGAATTGGGCGGTTTCGACGAAGCCTTCGCCACCGACGCCGCCGATCTCGATCTTTGCCGGCGCGCCAGCAATGCCGGCGGCAGCGTGCTGTTCCAGCCGGCAGCGGCGGGCGTGCAGTTCCAGGGCCGCGCGCGTCTGCGCCGGCGCGAACTGCAAGGCCTCGCGTTGTTTGCGCAAAAGAGTGCGCGGACGCCGATCGAGCGCGTGTTCGCGTTTATCGCCGGCCCTGCGATCGCCGTCTTGCTGGCGGTGCGGGACTTGGTGGGGGGTCGCCCACCAATTCGCCGCTAGACGGCGGCGGTGGCGGCGGGCGTTCCTCCACCGTGCCAATAAACAGCGCCACATCGTCGCCATTGCCGACATTCAGCCCGCGCACCGGCTCGCCCTCGGCGCGACGGAAGATCAGGTTTCGTCCGCCAAGCGCGCCCTCCGTTTGAGGCAGCGCGCGGCCTTCGATCATTAAGGTGTCGCCAAGCGCAGCGTGCTGGCCCGCCTCCGTGGGCTCGGCGACATGGATGTCGGTGCGGGTCATGAACACGAAGCTGGTCTCGCCGTAGCCGACCACCCAGAAGCCGCGATCCTCCTTCGGCAACATACGCGCGCGCGTGAGCGCCGCGACCGCTTCGGACGACACAAGCAAGGTGCGGGCTTCGGGCAGCACGTGCTGACGTAGCCCATACGACAGCGCGAGCGCGCACAGCACCACCGCGCCGGTGCGCAGCGCTGGACGTCGCAAGATGATCAGCGCCGCAAGCGCGAGGCCGATCAGGATCGCGTTGATCAACCCCGACGAGATCGCCCGCCGCATGGCCGCATCAGCGTCACCTGGCATGAACGTTGTGCCGACGGCTGCAATCGCGGCGATGGCGATTGCGGTCAGCGCGAACAGCACCATGCCGATCAGGTGCGTGCCGCGCCAACGCTCGCGCATGGCCGCGAACAAACCAGCGCCGCAGAGCAGCGCGAGCGCGGGGTAGGTGGGTAAGGTGTAGTGCGCGAGTTTTGTCGGCAGCAGTTCGAACAAGAGAAAACTCGGAACTGCCCATGCGAGTAGGAAGCGCAGCGTGTCGAGCTCGCGATTTGCGCGCGGCGCCTTGATCGTGCGCCACCCAAGACGCGCCGCCATCGGAAGTGCGTAGCTGGCCGGGAAAATCAAGAACGCGAGCAGCGCCAAATGATAGCCAGGCCAAGCGAAATGGCCCTCTTGGCCGCCGGCGACCTTGGGCGCGAGATCGCCGCCTATGGCTTCGATGAAGAAGCGCCCGTCGGTCGCTTGATTGATCGCAATCATCCACGGCGCGACGATCGCTGCCGCGATCAGCGGCCCTGGCCACCACGCCAGCGGCTTCATCCACGCCCAGCGCCCAGTCCATGCGCCCAAAGTCACCAGCGTGAGCACCGCGACGAGCGGCGTCACCGGGCCTTTGATCAGCACGCCGCAGCCGACAGCGAACCAAAACAGCAGCGCGAGCAAACGTGGGCGATGCGTGTCGGTGTAGAGGCGCGCGAGCGCGGCCATCGCCAAAGTGGTGAAGCCCGCAAGCACGGCGTCGGTTTTCGCCGTCATGCCCTCGAAGCCGAGCAGCACGCCGGACGCGAACAACGCCGCGCCCAGGAACGCTGCGCGTCGGCCAATCAGCGCCGAGCCTGCCCATAAGGTCGCAAGCGCGGCGAGCATCGCGCCGAGCGCGGAAGGCAAGCGGTACGGCCAGATCGTGTTGAGGCGCTGCGTGAACGGTTCGAACGCGTGCACCGAGGCGGCCTGCAGCCAGTGGATGCCAATCGGCTTCTTGTTGCGCTCGTCCTCCTGCACGCGGATGCGCACGTAATCGCCGGTCTCGACCATTTGCCGGGTCGCCTGCGCGAAGCGGGCCTCGTCGCGGTCCATCACCGGCAGACGGGCGGCGCCGAAAAGGCTCGAGACGAGCGCGATCAGCGCGATCAGCAGATAGCCCCGCCAGCCGCGGGCGAACTGGTCGAACAGGGCCGGGGAGACGGGCTCGCGCATCTGGGGCGGTTGATAGCGGGCGTCGGGGGCCTTGTCTCGCCATCCCCCTCGCGGGAGAGGGCGGAAGCCGCTAAGAGAGCCGGCCACAAGAATTTCGAGACCCGCTTTGCCAGAACCCGTTGAATTCAGTGTCGTCGTTCCGATGAAGGACGAGGCCGGCAACGCCGCCGGGCTGGCGCGCGAGATCGCCGCCGCCCTGGAAGGGCGCGCCTACGAAATGATCTTTGTCGATGACGCCAGCAATGACGATACGCGCGGCGAATTGGCGGCTCTAAAGCGTGAATTGCCGATGTTGCGGCTGATTGGGCACCGCAAGAATTCCGGGCAGAGCCGGGCGGTGCGGACGGGCGTTTTAGCGGCGCGGGCGCCGGTGATCGGCACTTTGGACGGTGACGGCCAGAACGATCCGGCCGACCTGCCGCGCCTGCTGGCCCGACTCACCCGCCCCGACGCGCCGACAAACCTGGGCATGGTGGGCGGCATTCGCGCCAAACGGCAGGACAGCTGGGCCAAACGCGCTGCCTCCCGGATCGCCAATGGCGTCCGCAAATCGATGCTGAATGACGGCGCGGTGGACTCAGGGTCGGGGGTCAAGGTGTTCAAACGGGAGGCATTTTTGCTGCTCCCGTACTTCGACCACATGCACCGCTACATGGCCGCCCTGATGCTGCGCGAAGGGTTTGCGGTCGAGTATTTGGATGTTAACCATCGACACCGTGGCGCAGGCCGGTCGAAATACACCAACCTGGGCCGCTTAGCCGCAAACATGACCGACTTGTTCGGCGTGATGTGGCTCAGGTCGCGGGCGCGTTCGCCGGGGGGGACTGACGAGCTATGAGTGATAAGCTTGATCGGTCCGAGCGAATGGTTGTTCAGGAAGCCGCCCGCCGCAGGGGCAGGGCTAGCACGAGCCAGGGGAGTCCCATGGGGGCAATTTTCAACGTTTTTCCGCTGATCCTGATCCCGGTGTTGATTTACAACATCTGGGCGTTCGGCTCGACGGTCGGCGGCGCTGAGGGCGCGGCCGTACTCCAGCATCTCAACGATCAGTGGCTCAGCGTGCCGATGGCGTCCGGGCAGACCTGGGTTGTCACCTTCGGCGACGTGATGGTGCTGATGTCGCTGTTGCTGCTGTTCATCGAATTGCTGAAATCCACCTCCACCGGCACCTCGGCGATCTTCAATCACGCGCTGTCGATGCTGGTGTTCATCATCTGCTTGGTGGAATTCCTGCTGCACCCGGCGTTCGCTTCGAGCGCGTTCTTCCTCATCCTAACGATGTCCTTGCTGGACGTTCTGGCGGGTGTGGTCGTGACGATCGTTTCGGCGCGGCGCGACGTGGAATTCGCTGGCCAGCACTAAAAACGAGCGAATAGGGGTTGGGGAGTAGCGAGTAGGGCGTTGGCTCTCTTCGCTATTCCCCGTTTGCTATTCCCTACTCGCCACTCCCTATTCGCTCACAGGCACCAAAGCCCGATCGCCAGCACCAAGATGAAGTCGAGCGCGAGATCGAATCGGACGATGGTGGGGCGAGTGCGGGCCGGGAGGGGCGCCGTATCCGTTGCGATGGAGCCCCGATGGCCCTGTTCTTCGACGCTGCCTGGTTCGACGCCCGCTTGGGCGAATTGAAGCTGGACCGGGGCGCGCTTGCCGAAGCTGCCGGATTGAGCCGCGAAGATCTGGCTCTGGTCTTCACCAATGAACGCGAGGCGAGCGGCGCGGAGATCCGCGCGTTCACGTCGCTGTTGGGTGCGGACTTGATCGAGGTGTCGATCCGCTGTGGCGTCGCTGCGCGCAACACTGTGCCCGCCGATGCGGACGCGGGTGCGCGGCTCGATCATCTGAGCGCGCGGCTGGACGCGATCGACAGCTGGATCGACGAATTCGAGCGCGAGACGCGCAAGGCCTCCGGCGGCGGCTGATTTAGACATTGCGATTCACCAGAATGCCGCGCGGGGCTTTGTTGCGCGGGTAGCCCTTTGAGTATTCCGTGGCCGGCGGCGCGACGTGATTTACCAAAGTCGCGGCGAACAGTGGGTCGAACGACCGGCGCGGCGCGCGGCGGTCACTGGCGCGGCGGTCGCGGCCTGTGCGTTCCTCGCCCTGCTGGGCGGCGGGCTCTTCCCAATCGGTAAGGCGGCCGGCTGTCATGCCGGAATTTCTGCAAATCGCTTGCCAAACGAAAATTTACGATGACGCTCGGCTTAACCAAGGGAGCGTCTTCGCATGGGCTTCGACTACGCATCGCACGACGCAATGGGCCTCGCAGCGTTGGTGCGCGACAAGCAGGTGACGCCGCTTGAGTTGCTTGATGCCGCCATCGCTCGCATCGAGCGCCACAACGGCGTGCTTAACGCAGTCGTTCACAAAGCCTATGACGAGGCGCGCGCCACTGCCGCGGGCGCGCTGCCCAACGGGCCGTTCAAGGGCGTGCCGTTTCTGATCAAGGATCTGGGCCAGCGCGTCGCGGGATGGCCGCGCACGTCTGGCAGCCGCTTTGCCGCCATCGCCGCCGACGCCGACGATAGTGAATTGGTAAAGCGCTATCGGGCCGCAGGCGTGGTGCTGGTTGGCAAAACGAATACGCCGGAGTTCGGCATCCCCGGCGTCACCACGTCGGCCAAGCTCGGACCCTGCCGCAATCCGTGGAACCCGGATCACATTTCCGGCGGCTCCTCCGGTGGGGCCGCATCGGCGGTGGCGGCCGGCATGGTTCCGATCGCGCATGCGAGCGACGGTCTGGGCTCGATCCGCATTCCCGCGGCGTGCTGCGGGCTCGTCGGCATGAAGACCACGCGGGATCGCAACCCGAATGGCTACGAAGACACCGATCGCGCCATCGGCTTCTCCGTCGATCACATTGTCAGCCGCAGCGTGCGCGACAGCGCCGCGATGCTTGACGCGACCGGCGACCCGCAGCCCGCGAGCCCGTACGCGCCGGCGCCTAAGAGCGGCGCTTTCCTCGACGAGGTGAGCAAAAGTCCCGGCAAGATGCGGATCGCGTTCTCAAGCGAAACGCCGACCGGAAATCCCGTCGACCCCGAGGTGCGCGCGGCGTTGGAGCAAACCGCAGCGACGTTGAAGGCGCTCGGCCACGACGTGCGCGAGGAGGGGCTCGGCATCGATTATCGCGCGCTCTATCGGGCGCAAGGCGCGGTGTCGGCTGCCAGTTTCGCTGCCAGCATGAAGCGTTGGATCGAACGCATCGGCCGTGAACCCGGCGACGATATCGAGGGTTTGGCGCGCCGCCTCTACGAACGCGGCAAGGAGATGAGCGGTCAGGACGCGATGTGGGCTTGGCAGCAGCTGCGGCTGATGAACCGGCAAATCCTGGCGCGCTTTGAAACGTGGGATGTGTGGCTCACGCCGGTGATGTGCACGCCAGCGCCGCGCGTCGATCATCTCGATACGCTGATGGATGATTTGCGTGAGTTCGATCGCCGGCAAGCCGCGAGCTTCGGTTTTACGCCGCCGTTCAACATCACGGGGCAGCCATCGTTGTCGCTGCCGCTGGCGCAGAGCGCTGGCGGCCTGCCGATTGGCATGATGTTCACCGCCAAGTACGGCGATGAAGCAAGCCTCTATCGGCTCGCCGGGCAGCTTGAGAAAGAAATGCTGTGGGCGGCGCGAACGCCGACCATCTGGAACTAAGCAGAGCTAATCCGGAACCAGATCAGCGCCGCACACATTTTCACAGAACGTGCTAATCTCGTTCTGGAGGCCGCATGGCCGGCGTGCTCACCCGATCCGTTCCAAATGATCTCGCGGCTTTTATCCGGGCGAGCGAATTTCCATGCGTCGGCGCGAAGGCGTCGCTTCTCCGTGACAAATTGTTCGTGCTCGAAGCTGGCCGGTTGGATGAAGCCGGCGCCGATGCGCGTATCTATTCTGCGATCGTGGAATTCGCCGACCATGCGCGCGCCGATGAGTTGAGCTCCGCTGCGATCCTCTTTGCGCCCGCCGATCACACTGAGGACGAGTTCGAGGCCTCACTTTGGGATCGCTTGCAGAAGCTGCACGACATTGACGTGCAAAAGGGCATCGATTGGAACCACAGCGTCTCGGCCGATCCAAAGTCGGCGGCATTCAGCTTCTCCATCGCGGGGGAGCCGTTCTTCATCGTCGGCATGCACCCAAACGCATCGCGCTTGGCGCGCCGCTTCAACCGTCCGGCGTTGTTCTTCAATTCGCATGATCAGTTCGAACGGCTGAAGGCGGACGGGCGCTACTTCGCCATGCAGCGCGCGATCCGCGCGCGCGATGAGGCGCTCGAAGGCGACATCAATCCGATGCTGGCCGATTTCGGGTCCGGTCTTGAAGCGCCGCAGTACAGCGGCCGCCAGGTGGATGCGGGGTGGGAATGTCCATTCAAAGCCAAGAACAGCTGACCCGATCGGTGATACCGCCGCGATCCGGCGCGGCCTTCAGGCTTGCGCGCGGACAGACGTTGACCGTGATCGATCCGGAGGGCGAGCAAGTGTCGGACCTCGTGGCCTTCAGCGCCGAGGATGTGGAGGAGTTCATCTCCTCAGGCCGCTCGATCGACTATGCGAGCCGGTTGTTTCTCACCACAGGCGACGTGCTCTATTCGAACCGCAGCCGGCCGATGTTGACGATCGTCTCCGACGACGTGGGGCGCCACGATTTTACGCTCACGCCCTGCTCGCGCGATACGTTCCGGATCATTTATGGCGATGAGGCGCCGCATCAGGGCTGCCAAGGCAATCTCGAACAGGCGCTGGCGCCGTTCGGCATCGGGCCCGATCGCATCCCGATCGCGTTCAATGTGTTCATGCACGTGGATGTCGACAGCAAAACCGGTGCGATCAAAGTGCTGCCGCCGCTCAGCAAGCCGGGCGACGCGACGCGCTTTCGCGCCGAAATGGATTTGATCATTGGCCTCACCGCATGCTCGGCGGGGCAATCGAACAATTTCAGATACAAGCCGATCCATTACGAGGTGGCGTGATGGCCGACATCCATGTCGCGACTCATGCGTCCACGCAGCGCGCAGGCCCGAGCGCGAATTGGTTTTCGGATTTGCGGTTCACCTGGGGCGGGCTGGTCGTCAAGAAGAACGGTCGCAAGATCACGCCGAAAGAATTGACGCCGACGGAGCTGGCGAAATTCTTCGCCTATTTGGGCGTGGTGCTGTTGCAAGGCGCGCGTGCGCGCTTGAGCGGCGTCCGGCCCATCAAGGTGTGGTTCGCGCCGGATCGGCCGCGGCCGTGGTACGTGGTGTGGTCGGCGGCCACGTTGGCGGGCGTGAGTTTTGCGCATAACGAGCAAGACGCCGATGTGCGCTTCTATTTCGAGGACGTGACTCAAGGCGCGCCGCCAGCGGGGGCGATGCTCAATGGCGGTTGCGCGGACATCTCGAAGAGCTTCGTGGCGGAGGTGTTTGGACGCGTCGCCGGCTATCCGTTGGCGCTCGATCCTGAGGCGCATCGCGGCGTGGCGGTGGAAAAGGATGAGATGAATGGCGCCCACGATGGGCGCTTAGTGCAATGCCCAGCGCCGCGCCGTCCCGGCCGGAGCTACCAGCACTTCATCGACAGCGCAGACGGCGACACCGCCTACGATTATCGCACGACGATCATCGATCGCGCGCCGCAATGTGTTCTGGTGAAAACCAAGCCTGCCGCGGACAGGTTCTCGATCCATAATGCGCGGGTGGTCTATCAACCGCTTGAGGCCGTGTTCACTGCGGCCGAGGTCGCGCTGCTCACGGCTTTCGCGCGCGAAATGCAACTGGATTGGGCCGCGCTCGACGTGCTGCGCGATCGCGCCTCGGGGCGCATCTATGTGGTGGATGTGAACAAGACAGACACCGGCCCGGCCGTCGATCTTAACTGGGCTGACCGTGAACGGCTGAAGGCGCGGATTTCAACCGCGTTCCGCCGCATGCTGGAACGCGCTTAGGCGCCGGGCTTACGGCCGGCGATGGTTTCCAGCTGCTTCTGCATCGCTTCCATCTGCCGCTTCAGGTCAGCGAGCTGCTGGTCCTTCGCGTCGGGTTCATCGGCTTCGCCCGCGGGGCGCGTGGCGACGTTGAACGGCGCCCATGCCTGCATCGCCTGTTGGAAGATTTGCATGTTCTGACGCGCTTGCTCTTCGAACGCGGCGATCGGCGTGCGGCCGCCGAACGTGCGCGACAAGCTTTCGCGCATTTGCTCTTGGCCCTTGGTGAAGCTTTCCATGCTCATTTCGAGGAACGGCGGCAGATAGCCCTGCATGCTGTCGCCATAGAAGCGGATCAGGCGGCGCAAGAACTGCACCGGCAACATGCTCTGGCCCTTGCTCTCTTGCTCGAAAATGATCTGCGTCAGCACCGAGCGGGTGATGTCGTCGCCGGTCTTGGCGTCGAGCACCACGAAGTCGACGCCCTCGCGCACCATCTCGGAGAGGTGGTCGAGCGTCACGTAGGAGCTGGTCGCGGTATTGTAGAGACGCCGGTTAGCGTACTTCTTGATGGTGACGATCGCACCCTGCGCCTCGCTGGCCTCGGTGTCGCCGCCTTCGTTTTCCGCCACCACGTCCGACCTCGATGCTTCGCGCCCGCGAAAAAGGGGCGGGCGCGGGGAGAATCCCGAATCCTTCGCCGCAATGCAAGATAAACCCTGCAACCAGGCGCAGCGGCGATTGGAATTCGCTCCCTGCTTGTGCGATAGAAGCGGTCAGGCTGCCGGCATTTTTGCCAAATTTTTTGATCCTTTGAGGCCCGCCCATGACCGATATCGTGATCGTTTCCGCCGCCCGGACGCCGGTTGGCTCGTTCAATGGCGCGTTTGCTGCGACGCCCGCGCATGAGCTTGGGCGCGTGGCGATTACGGCTGCGCTGCAGCGCGCAAAGGTGGACGCGGGTGAGGTATCCGAGGTGGTGCTTGGGCAGGTGCTGACCGCCAACCAGGGCATGAACCCCGCCCGCCAGGCGAGCCGCGCGGCGGGCATTCCCGATGCGTCGCCGGCCTGGAGCCTCAACCAGGTGTGCGGGTCGGGCCTGCGCTCGGTCGTGGTGGGCTATCAGCAGATCAAGGCGGGCGACGCCTCCATCGTCGTCACCGGCGGCCAGGAGAATATGAGCCTCTCGCCCCACGCCGCGCACCTGCGCGCCGGGCAGAAGATGGGCGACCTCGGCCTTGCCGACACCATGATCAAGGACGGCCTGACCGACGTGTTCAACGCCTATCACATGGGCGTCACCGCCGAGAACGTCGCCGAGAAATGGCAGATCACGCGCGAGCAACAGGATCAGTTCGCGACGCTGTCACAGCAGAAGGCGAGCGCGGCGCAGAAGGGCGGTAAGTTCAAGGACGAAATCGTTGGCGTGACGCTCACCACCCGCAAGGGTGAAACGCTGGTGGATGCCGACGAGTACATCAAACACGATGCGACGGTCGAAGGCGCCGCCAAATTGCGCCCGGCATTCAAGAAGGACGGCACCGTGACCGCCGCCAACGCGTCCGGCATCAATGACGGCGCTGCCGCGCTGGTGCTGATGAGCGCCAAGGAAGCCGAAAAGCGCGGGCTGACGCCGCTCGCGCGCATTGCGTCGTGGGCCTCACGCGGCGTTGATCCAAGCTTGATGGGCGCGGGACCGATCCCGTCGTCGAAAGCGGCGTTGGAGAAAGCCGGCTGGAAGGTCAGCGATCTCGATCTGGTCGAAGCCAACGAAGCCTTCGCCGCGCAAGCTTGCGCCGTGAACAAGGACATGGGCTGGGACGAAGCGATCGTGAACGTCAACGGCGGCGCCATAGCCATCGGCCATCCAATCGGCGCCTCTGGCGCGCGCGTGCTGACGACGCTGCTCTACGAACTGCAACGCCGCGGCAAGAGCAAAGGCCTCGCCACGCTCTGCATCGGCGGCGGCATGGGCATCGCGGTGTGCGTGGAGCGTTGATCTGAAGCGCAGTCTTGCAGCGGGGGTTTGCGCGGCGTTGTTGCTGGGCGGCGCCAGTGCGACAACGCCTGGCTTTGAGCGCATCTTTCGCGACCGGGAGGTTTTCGCACGCTATTGTTTGTTGTCAGAGAGTGACGTGTCAGGTGCGCTGGGCGAAACCGCGCGTGCCGACAGCGTGCTTTTGTCGCCCGCTGTCTATGACAAGCCGACGTTTGTAGTGTGTGTGTGTCGCGGCGCGAGCGGTCGATATTTCCGGGTCATTTACCAAGACGACGCGCGACCGGAGGTCGCGCGGGACTTGCTCAACGCGCGCAGAGAACGCCTCGCTGCTGATTCCGAGGTTGCGTTTCGTTTATCCATGGACATTGAAGGCGAGGCGCACACGTACACTTCGTTTATTGGATATCCGCGGCACAGGGTCGTAGCGCTGAACTTCATTCGGCGCGCCTACAGTATCAGCTATGAGTACGAAACCGGCGAGACCGAGATCGAGGTCGCCCGGACGCGTCTCCTTCACCTGCCTCGACGCGGCCCTCGGGGAGGTGAATTCCCATCGGCGCGAGGGATCGCACATCTTGGCGAGATGCCTGCTCCACCGCCACCTCCGCCCCCACCGCGCTAGCAGGATATTTTCGTGATCAAGCACCGCATCTACTCCATCAGCTTCGCCAGCGTGTACCCGCACTATCTGACGAAGGCGGAAAAGAAGGGGCGCACGAAGGCGGAGGTCGATGCGGTCGTTCGCTGGCTCACCGGCTACACCCAGCGCGGGCTGGATGCGCAGATCAAAAAGAAAACGACCTTCGAAGACTTCTTCGCGGAGGCGCCGAAGCTCAACCCGGCGCGGTCGCTGATCACGGGTGTGATTTGCGGCGTGCGGATCGAGAACATCGAAGACCCGCTGATGCGAGAGATCCGCTACCTGGACAAGCTGATCGACGAACTCGCCAAGGGCAAGGCGATGGAGAAGATTCTTCGCGCCTGATCGGTGCGCGCTTCAATAAACGTCCAAGTCGCGCGCCGATGAGACGCGCCCCGCATAGCCGAACTCGCGCATCTCGTTGACGAGGTCATCGTCGCTCGCGCCCCAGAAAAGCTGGTGATAGAGCACGAGCAATCCGGGCCGCGTTTGGTTGGCGATCTCGGCCAGTTCACGCGTGGAGGTGTGAAAGCTGGAATGGTAGGTTTGCCAGACCGGTGGGCGCGTCGCGAAGCGGTGGGTTGAGTACACTTCGTGCACCAGAATATCGGCGCCGCGTGCGGCTTCGAGTAGCGCCGGGCTCGGCCGAGCATCGCCGGAGATCACGATTGTGGTTCGACCATCGGTGACGCGATAGCCGTAAGCGTGCGCCCATGAGCCGTGCAACACCGGGATCGCTTCGACGCGGATGTCGGCGTTTTCGTACACGAGACCGGCGCGGCGAATTTCAACAGCGTTGGTGCGCCAGCCCGTGTCGTTGGCTGGTTCGAGGCCATCCAACCGAAGGCGCACATCGTCGCGATAGGCTTGTTGCAGGAGGCGCGTCATGCGCGCGGTTCCGGGCGGGCCGTACACGTGCAACGGCTCTGTGCGTTCGAGAACCCAAGGCGAAAACATCAGATCGGGCAGGCCGAGCGTGTGATCGGAATGCAGGTGCGTGAGGAATACGGTGTCGAGGTGCGCCGCGCTGAGCGCTTCGATACTGTGTTGGCGCGCGGCGGCGCTGGCGCGACGCACAATGCCGGGGCCCGCATCGAACAGATATGCGCGTCCATTTTTGACGATGGCAAGCGCCGGCCCGGAGCGATCCGGATCGGCGTTGGGCGTGCCTGTGCCGAGGATCACCAAGCGCATGCGCTCAACTGGCGCCACTGTCTGCGCATCACTGGCGCCAACCGCGAAGACACAGAGAAGCGCCGCGATCAATCCAACTCTCAGCATGTGTTTGCGCCTCCGCCGCGATCGACTAGCTCGGTCTAGCGCAATCGCGCGTCAGTGCTGAGCATGTTTCGATGGGTGGAGTGAGTGCATGGATATCAGAGTGTGCATGCTTGCGGCAGCCTTGGCGTTGAGCGGCTGCGCGAGCGCTGAAGCGCAAACTACAGCCGCGACGCCGCCGCCCTGCGCCGCGCCGGAATTTCGGCAGATGGATTTCTGGCTCGGCACGTGGGACGCGCGCTGGGAGGCCTCCGCCGGTACGCCGGCAGGCGAGGGCGTCAACGTGATCACGCGCGAGTATGGCGGCTGCGTGATCCAGGAGGCGTTCGACGGCGGCCCTTCGACCGGCAATCTGATAGGTCACTCGGTGTCGACTTATTTCGCACCGATGCAGAAATGGCGGCAAACTTGGGTGGACAATCAGGGCGGCTATTTCGCGCTGGTCGGTGGCCCGGAGGGTGACGATTTCATCCTCGTCAGCCATCGCCCCCGCGACAACATGCCGATGCAGCGGATGGTGTTCGAGGACATCACACGGCAAGCCTTTACTTGGCGCTGGCAAAGCACGGCCGATGGCGGCGCCACCTGGGCCGACCAGTGGGTGATCCACTACACCCGCCGCGCCGGCTGACTTTTTTCGCCCGCGCGCTCGGGACGTGTTGCCTCGCCCGGTGAGACGGGCAAAGTGTCTTCCAATTCGTGCGCCGAGCTCAATCGGCGGCAGGCTTGGAGGAACATGATGGCGCGCGTGGCTTTTGTAACCGGGGGAACCCGTGGGATTGGCAAAGCCATCTCGGCGCGGCTGAAGGCCGACGGGATGCAGGTGGCGGCCGGTTATTCCGGCAACGACGCCGCCGCTGACGCCGCCGCCAAAGAACTTGGGATCATGGTGGTGAAGGGCAATGTCGGCAGCTTCGAAGATTGCGTGAAGGCGGCCAAGGCGGTTGAGGATCAGCTCGGCCCGATCGAGGTGCTGGTGAACAACGCCGGGATCACCCGCGACGGCTTCTTCCACAAGATGAGCCACGAACAATGGTCCGAGGTCATCCGCGTCAACATGGATTCGTGTTTCAACATGACGCGCCAGGTGATCGAAGGCATGCGCACGCGCGGATGGGGGCGCATCATCAACATCAGCTCGATCAACGGGCAGAAGGGCCAAGCGGGCCAAGTGAACTATTCCGCCGCGAAAGCCGGCATGATCGGGTTCACAAAAGCGCTGGCGCAAGAGGGCGCGAGCAAAGGCATTACCGTCAATTGCGTCTGCCCAGGCTACATCGACACCGAGATGGTGGCGGCTGTGCCGGAAGAAGTGCTGAAGAAAATCATCGCCGGTATTCCGGTGGGGCGTCTCGGCAAAGCCGAGGAAATCGCCAGCACGGTGTCGTTCCTCGCATCGGAAGGATCGGGCTTCATGACCGGTTCAACGCTGACGATGAATGGTGCGCAATACATCACTTGATGCGGTAAGCGCGCCGGAACTTGACGCCTCGTTCAGCGTTTTCCCTCTGTCCAATCAAGAGGAGAAACTCGATGGATAAGGAACATGTGAAAAGCGCTGCCGACAAAGCCTCCGGCGCGTTGAAAGAAGGCGCCGGCAAGCTCACGGGCAACAAGAATCTCGAAGCGGAAGGCAAGTTCGACAAGGCGAAGGGTGAAGCGCGTGAAGCGATTGGCGATGTCAAAGACGCCGCCCGACGTGCTGACGACGATCGCCGCAACTAAGTTTCGCTTCTAAGCGAACAGATCGGCTCGCGTGAAAGCGCGGGCCGTTTTGCATGTTAGGGCTTGTGCACGTATTCGAGTTTTAGGCCGTCAGGATCGGCGAAAAACACCGCGTAATAGGTGGGGCCATACTTGGGATACGCCGCCGGCGGGTCGAGGATGGTTGCGCCAATTTGCTGTAGCAAAGCGTAGAGCGCATCCACATCAGCCCGGCTCTCGGCGTTCCAGGCGATGTGGTGCAGGCCGGGCGAATAGCGATCGTGCGTGCGCGCGGCGTTGTCGCCCTGCGCACGCAGCACGCCGAACGAGGTGACGAAGCCTTGATCGTCGCGCAGATCCATATCGAAACCGCGTTCGTGGTCGTCCACGAAAACGTATCCCATGAAGCCAAGCACGGCTTTATAGAAGGCGCGCGACGCTTCCGGAGATTTCACCGTCACATCGATATGATGAACCGCGCCGCGCACTCTCATCGATTGGCGCCTGGCTTCCACATGATGTCTGCGCGGCCCTGGTCGTTGGCGTAGCGCGCCGCGACGAACAAGAGATCCGACATGCGGTTGGCGAACTTGATCGCGGCGGGGGAGACTTTGTCGCTCTCTGACAAAGCGACAATCGCGCGCTCGGCCCGGCGCATCACCGCGCGCGCGACGTGCAGATGCGCCGCGGCCGGCGTGCCGCCCGGCAGGATAAACGAAGTGAGCGGCGAGAGCTTCTCGTTGAGCGCTTCCACCTCAGCTTCCAGTCGGTCCACCTGCGCTTCGATGATGCGCAGCGGTTCGTAGGAGAGCGGTTTGTCGGTTTCCGGCGTGGCCAGATCGGCGCCGAGATCGAACAGATCATTTTGCGCGCGGTCGAGGATGGGATCGAGCACCGAGTCCGATGTTGTGTGCAGGCGCGCCACGCCGATGGCGGAATTGGCTTCGTCCACCGCGCCGTAGGCTTCCACGCGCGCGCTTGCTTTGGATACCGGCTCGCCAGTCGCCAAACGCGTCTTGCCGCCGTCGCCGGCCTTGGTGACAATCTTGTCCAACCTTACCATTTTTCTCTCCGCGCATGCGGACGCAAAACCGCTACACACTTTTGCTGCATGCGCGGCCTAACCATGCGATTGCTTCCACCACATCGCTGCCACCAAAATCAAAATCGCCACGAACTGGGCCAGCACGCGCATCCGCATCGCTTTGTTCGACCAGGACCGGCCAAAATCGCCGCCGCGAAACAGCGCAAAAATGCCGAAGCACAGGACGGCGAACACCGCGAAAAGGGCGAGCGGGATCAGATAATCGAAGGGGTTCATGGCGGTGGAGATTAGTGCGGCGCGCGCGGGCGCGCCATGAGCCAGATCGCCCCTGGCCGTCGGCACGCGCGTTAACGCCTGTGGAAAGCCCGCCGTTTCAGCGCCTTAGTTGCGCAGGCGAACCTGATAGACTGCGCCCCATGACCGAATCGCTCTTGTTGATCCTCGCTGTGGTCGCCGTCGGCGCCGCGCTGTTTTTCGCGTCCCGCTCGGCTGGCGTCGAGCCAATCCGCGCGGAGCGGGATCGTGCGAACGCTGAACTGGCGACGTTGCGCCAGGAGAACGCCCGCCTAGGCGCGGAACTGGCGGCGGAGAAGAGCGCGTCGGGCGCGCGCAGCGAGTCCGAGGAGGCGCGCTTCCTGGCGCTGGCCGCCAAGGCGCTCGAGGCGTCGCAGCAGAATTTCATGAACCTCGCCAACGAGACGTTCGAGAAGCACAGCCAGGCGGCCAAGGGTGGGGTGAAAGAGGTGCTCACACCCGCGCAGGAAGCGCTCGCCAAACTCGCCGGCCAAGTCGAAGCGCTGGAGAAATCGCGCACGCAGGACAAAGCCGCGCTCGGCGAACAGATGCGCGCCATCGGCGACACGCTGAAGGAAACGCAAGGCGTCACCGGCAAGCTGGTGCAAGCGCTGCGGCAAAGCCCAAAAGCGCGTGGCCGCTGGGGCGAGCAGACCTTGCGCAATGTGCTGGAGCTCTCGGGGCTCAGCAGCCAGGTCGATTTCACCGAACAAGTATCGACGACCGACGGCGAGGGCGCGCGGCTGCGGCCGGACGTGGTGATCAATCTTCCAGGCGGACGCTGCATCGTCGTCGATTCAAAAGTGGCGCTCTCGGCGTATCTCGACGCCATGGACGCGCCTGACGAAAGCGCGCGCCTGGTGCTGTTGAAGAAGCACGCAGCCGAGCTCAAGAGCCACGTGCGAAATCTGGCCTCGAAAGATTATTGGAAGCACGTTCCAGCGACGGCGGATTTCGTGGTGCTGTTCGTGCCGGGCGAAAACTTCCTCGCCGCCGCCGCCGAGCAAGACGCGAACCTGTTTGACGATGCGTTTGCGGCGAAGGTGATTATCGCGACGCCATCCACCATGGTCGCGCTTGCGAAATCGGTGGCTTATGGCTGGCGCCAGGAGCAAAGCGCCAAGAATGCGCAGGAAATCGCCGAGCTTGGCCGCGAACTCTATCGCCGCATGGCGGTGATGAACGATCACCTCACGAAGGTCGGCGACAGCATCGGCCAGACAGTGACGCGCTACAATGCGTTGCTTGGCTCGGTTGAGAGTCGCGTCATGCCGCAGGCGCGCAAGTTCAAGGAATTGGGCGCTGGCGACGCCGGCATCGACATCGCCGCCGCACCGCAAATCGAAGCCGCGCCGCGTCCGGTCGCGCCGCCGGAGCAGCTGGAGCTGACGCCGCCGCCGATCAGTTCGCGCCGGGGGCGGTAGAGCTCGAAGCTCTGCTGTAACAACGTTGTGAGGGTCGTTCGTCGCGCGACGAGCGACGGGCGTGTGCCGCCCAGCTAAACCCGCCACCGGGAGGACACCCCATGAAACGCATTCTTTTCGCCGCCGCTTTGGCGCTCGCCGCTTGCGGCCCCACTACACAACCTGAGCCGCCGGCGCCTCCGGCGCTCACCGCGGACGCGCCCGGCATCGTCGCCGCGGTCGCCGATACGCGTCGTCCCGCCGAGGACACCGCGCGCGACGCCAACCGCCATCCGGCCGAAACATTGGCGTTCGCCAACGTGCAGCCGGGCGCGCGCGTCGGCGAGATCTTCCCGGGCGGCGGTTATTTCACGCGCCTGTTCGCGGTCGCCGTGGGCGAGCAAGGCCGCGTCTATCCGCTGATCCGTCCCGAAGGCGTCGCCGGCGATTTCGAAACGCCGATCATCGCCGTCGCCGCGCAATACCCGACCGCGACCATGGCGCGCGCACCCTATGACGCGCTGGCGTTCCCCGAACCGCTCGACGTGGTGTTCACCGCGCAAAACTATCACGACATGGCGATCGCCGAGTACGGCATGGGCGATCGCGCGGCGATGAACGCTTCAGCGTTCGCGGCGTTGAAGCCCGGCGGGCTCTATGTGGTCATCGATCACAGCGCGCCTGATGGCGCTGCGGTGGAAACCGGTGGCCCGAACGTCACGCACCGCATCGATCAGGCGACCGTGCGCCGTGAGATCGAAGCGGCGGGTTTCGTGTTCGACAGCGAAAGCGATGTGCTGAGCAATCCCGCCGATACGCGCACCGTGAGTGTGTTCGACGAGAGCATCCGTGGCCGCACCGACCAGTTCATGATGCGCTTCCGCAAGCCGGCTTAACCGCCAGACCAAGGAACATTCCCGGATTGGGGGGAGTTAGGCCCTAACTCCCCCCCCAAAAAGGAATATTTCCATGAAGTACCTGGCTTGCGCCCTCAGCGTTGTCGCGTTGAGCGCCTGTAGCACCAATCCCGCCCCCAACATGTCGGCACAATCGGTGACGCCTGCCGCTGAGCGGACCAATACCCAAAATGCCGATATCAGCACGCTGCAGGGCATCACTCGCAATTTGATCGATGCCAGCTCACTCTATTCCGCGGCCGCGCAGGATTCAGAAAACGTCGCTTACAAGGCTCAATTGAACGCGCTGAGCGATCGCCGCCGCACCATGACCAATCTGTTTCAAGCACATGTCGCCGGCATGGGCGCTGCGCCTGTCGAGCTTGGCGAGCCAGGCGGCACGGCCCATCGCGTGTTCATGGAAGCCCGCACGCTCGGCACCGACGACACCAAAGTCGCGGTGCAAGAGGCGCTGCGCGGTGAAAACTATTTGCTGAACGAAATCACCGTCGCGTCGCTGAACATGAATCTCAGCGCCGGCACGCGGTCGTTTCTGAACCAGCAGATTCGCGAAGTCACAGCCGATCGTGATCGGCTGCAAGTCTATGCGGCGACCCTGAGCTAGTCTTCGCCACGAGGGCGGGCGCGGCCGGCTTTAATGTCGCCGCGCCTGACCTTGTGTTCCAAGCGCTTCAATTTCTGCGCGCGCGGGATGCGCGTCGGGCGGCGCACCTTTGGCCGCTCGGCGGCCCGCTCCACCATCGCTACAAGCCGCGCCAAGGCGTCGGCGCGATTGCGCTGCTGATCGCGGTGCGACACGGCCTGGATAATGATTTCGCCGTCCTGGGTGAGCCTGCGGCCCGCTAGCCGCCGCAGCCGCATCAGCACGTCCTCCGGCAGGGCCGAGAAGCCTTCGACGCGGAAACGCAGCTCCACGGCGCTCGACACCTTGTTCACGTTCTGCCCGCCGGGACCGGACGCGCGCACGAAACGCTCTTCGATGTCGCGTTCGTCGAGAGACAGGGTGGGGGTCACCGGAATCATGGGGCCAATGTGGGGCCGGGCGGGTTGTTGAAAAGTTCACTTCGGCACGCAACGGCAGACAAATGCGCCTCAAAGGGCTAAGCCAAGGCCCGAAATCGGAGGGACGACCCATGCGTGCATTGATGTTGGCGGCGTGTTTGGCTCTGGGCGCGTGCGCTGGCGGCGCGATCGGCGGGATTTACGCCATGCCGCAAGAGAGCGTCACCGCTGCCTCGCCGCATGTGCTGGCTGCGGTCGCCGATCCGCGCCGTCCCGACGCGGACCGCGCGCGCGATGACCTGCGCCACCCGGCCGACATCTTGGCGTTCGCTAACGTCCGCGCCGGCCAGCGTATCGCCGACATTGGCCCAGGCGGCGGCTATTACACACGCTTGTTTGCGGTGGCCGTCGGCGACGGCGGGCGTGTTTACGGCATCGACCGCGCCAACGCAGCGCCGGATCGCCCGCGCCCGATCCTGGCGGTGGCGGCGCAATATCCGAACGTCACCGTGCTGCAGGACGGCTACCAGAATTGGACCGCACCGGAGCAGCTCGACACGGTGTTCGTCTCGCAAATCTATCACGACTTCTTCTATCCGCAGCTCGGCGTCGATGCGGCGGCGATCAATCGCGCCGTGTTCAACGCGCTGAAGCCGGGCGGGCTCTATGTGGTCATCGATCACGCCGCCGTCGCCGGCACGACCATCGACACCAACCCGCAAACCTCTCTGCACCGCATCGATGAAGCCCAAGTGCGGCGCGAAGTGGAAGCTGCAGGCTTCGTGTTCGACGGCGACAGCGCCGTGCTGCGCAATCCCGCCGACATCCGCGAATTGCGCGTGTTTGAAGGCGATATCCGCGGCCATACTGACCAATTCGCGCTCCGCTTTCGCAAACCGGCTTGATGCTGAAGCCGGACAATCCGAACGCGTTCGCACGTTCGCCGCTTGATCGCGCCGGCCACCGCCGGCGCGATGCGGCATGGCTCGTGGATGCGTTAGCGAAGGACGATGCGCAGGTCGTCGCGTTCCACAAGCATCAACCCTTTCTCTATGAAAGCGGACGGGATTTGTTGGTGCGTTGGCTGGGCGGAAACGTGCCGGCGGACTTGCAAGCGCCCGGCTCGCCGTTGCTGTTCCTGGGCGTGGATGCAGATGGCGCAGCAGCGTTCGCGTTTGAGATCGGCGATCCGGCTTCTCTTGAAGGCCTTGGCGCGTTCGCAGATCTGCGCATGGCGGCGGCGCGACTGCACGCGAGCGCATTGCCGCCGCTCGGTGCGGCCAAGGCGCTGTTTGAGTGGCACGCGCGCAATGGCTTCTGCGCCAATTGCGGCGGTGCAAGCAACGTTGTGGAGGCAGGCTGGAAGCGTGAATGCCCAGCGTGCAAGGCCGAGCATTTTCCGCGCGTCGATCCGGTGTGCATCATGCTGCCGGTGAAGGGCGAGGCGTGCTGCCTTGGCCGGCAGCGCATGTGGCCGCGCGGCATGCATTCGGCGTTGGCCGGCTTTATTGAGCCTGGTGAAGCGATCGAGGAAGCAGTCGCGCGCGAGACGCTGGAAGAAGCGGGCCTGCGCGCGGTGCATGTGCGCGTGCATTCAACCCAGCCTTGGCCATTTCCACACTCATTGATGATCGGCGCGATCTGCGAAGTGGAGAACGACGACATCGTCATTGACGGCGAAGAACTGGAAACCGCGCGCTGGTTCACCCGCACAGAAGCGCGCCAATTGCTGGCCGGCGAACACCCGAACGCGTTCTGTCCGCCGCCTTATGCGATCGCGCATCAACTTTTGAAGAGCTGGGCCCAAGAGGGCTAGCAATCCACGCAATCGTCGCGCTTCGTGCACTCGACCTGCAGCGTGACGTGGCCGATGCGAAACGTGCGCTCAATCTCGTCGGCGACATCCGCCAGGAACGCGTCATCGCCGCCCTCCGGGCGCACGAGATGAGCCGTGAGCGCGGTTTTGTCAGCGCTCATTGCCCAGACGTGCAGATCGTGCACCGCGGTGACGCCTGGACGGCCAGCGAGAAAATCGCGCACGGCGGCGACATCGATGTGCTTGGGCGCGGCGTCGAGCGCGAGATCGAGGGACTCACGCAGCAAGCCCCAAGTGCTCCATACGATCAGCGCCACGATGACAACGCTGACCAGCGGATCGACCCACGCCCAATCGGTCCACAACATCAAAGCGGCGGCGATGATCACGCCGGCGGAAACGGCGGCGTCGGCGGCCATGTGCAGGAACGCGCCGCGCGCGTTCACGTCGCGGTGCCGGCCGGCCATAAACAGGAGCGCGGTCGCGCCGTTGAGCAAAACGCCGGCAGCGGCGACTGCCATGACCCAAACGGACTGCACAGGCTCAGGCGTGGCGAACCGTGACATCGCTTCAAGCAGGATCATCCCCGACGCGAGCATCAGCAGCAGTGCATTGGCGAGCGCCGCAAGCACGGTGGCCTTGGAATAGCCGTAGGTTCGCTTGGCGCTGGCGGCGCGCCCGGCGAGCCACGCGGCGAAGCCTGCAAGGCCAAGGCCCAAAACGTCGGACAAATTGTGGGTGGCGTCGGAGAGGAGTGCGGTGGAATTGGCGAAGAAGCCCGCCGCGCCTTCGATCAACACGAACCCGAGGTTCAGCGCGATGGCGATGATATAGCGTTTGTCGGATGGCGGTGGGGCGTGGTGATCGTGGTGGTGATCGTGCGCATGATCATGCGCGTGGGTGTGGGCCCCATGCATCGCGCCGATGTGGGCCAGAATCGCGTGTTTCGCAAGTCAGCTTGACACGCGCGCGCACGCGTCGGAACGCTTGGTTATGCTATCACGTCGGGTGCTTCTGGCTGTTGGTGCGGCGAGCGCCGCTTCGTCATGCGCGGCGGCGCGTGGCTTTGGCGATGGGCTCGCAGGAGATCTGGGCGGCGCGCGTGAGCGTGTGCGGCTCGTTCCTGTGATTGTGTCGCCAGAGCGCGTGATCCGCGTCGATGTTGGTTTGCGTCCGTTTCGTCCAACTGGCTTTCGCGTCGAGCGCGAGGCATTCGGCGACAAAGTCTTGGTGCACAATTACGGACACGGCGGCGGCGGCATCACGCTGTCGTGGGGCACGTCGCATTTGGCCGTGGAGCAGGGCTTCGCGGGGCCTGATCGCACGTACGCCGTGTTGGGCGCAGGAGCCGTCGGCCTGGCGACGGCGCGTTTGCTGCAGGAGCGCGGCGGCAGGGTGCGCATCTATGCGCGTGAGCTTTCGCCCAACACAACGTCGAATGTCGCCGGCGCGCAATGGTGGCCAGCGTCCGTGTACGATACCGACCGGGTGGACGATGTGTATCGCGATCGCCACGTCGCGGCCGCGCGGTTTGCGTTTCGGCGGTTCCAGAGTCTGGTGGGGGACGAGTACGGCGTGTCCTGGGAAACCAACTACAACCTCTCGCAACGCCCGATCACCAACTATCCGGCCTCACCGGGAACGCGCATGGCGTCGCTGATCGTCAATCAACGCGATCTCAAGCAAGGCGAGCATCCCTTTGCTGCGCCCTATGTGCGCCAGTTCGACACCATGATGATCGAGACGCCGCACTACCTCCGCCGTGTCGAGGAAGATGTGCGCCGCGCGGGGGGCGAGATTGTTGTGCGCACATTTGGCAGTGCAGCCGACGTTCAGGCCCTACCTGAGACCGTGGTGTTCAATTGCACCGGCTTGGGTGCGGGCGCTCTGTTTGGCGATAGCGAAATCACGCCAGCGCGCGGACAATTGGTGATCCTGCTGCCGCAGCCCGAGGTGAATTACAATGTGACCGGCGCTGACGGTTATATGTTCGGCCGCCGCGATGGGATTGTGTTGGGCGGCACGTTTGAGCGCGGGGCGTGGTCGCTGACGCCCGACCCGGAAACCGTGGCGAGCATCCTCCGCAACCATCAGCACATTTTTGACTCGATGATCAGAGCGGCATGAACAGCACGCGGCCGTCGACTTCGTCAGCGATGCGGCGCGCGGTGCGGCAATCGCTTTGCGCGGGCTGGCGCTCGGCCGGCAGGCTGTCGATCCAAACGCGGCAATAACCGCGACGCGGCAACGCACTCGCCGGCACGCCGGTGAAATCGTTGCGGCCTTCGTAGGACGCGAGTTCGGCGCGGTTGGTGATGACGCGGCCGCCCCAGCGTTGGGCGATCCAATCGGCGTGTTCGCAATCCATTTGCGCAGGCTGCGCGTTGGCCGGGAGTTCATTGTACCAGATCCGGCATTCGCCGTTGCGGGGCAGTTCGTCAGCAGGAACGCCAGCAACCGGGCTCTGCACCGACACCGCCAGGATCGTGGCTTGGGCGCTCGTGAACGTCGCAGGCGCTGGGTCGGCCAAAGCGGACGAAGCGAGGAAAGCGGCGGTCATCGCGGCGATTGAGGCGGTGAACTTTGTCATGTTGGGCCAACTCCCCTTGGCCGACGTCGTTCCGGTATGGGTGGTATGTGAGGGCTCCTGCCGGCGCCTTGCTGTGACGCCGGTCACGCTCCGAGAAAAATCAACGCTCACAAAGGCTTGAGGGGACGAAATGGTGTCGCGATTGCGGCCGATCGTGGCGCGGTTCGCGTCCCGCGAGATGTGGATTGCGACGTATCATTTGGAACGAAATCGCGGTCTGCGTCGTTTGCGTGCGTGAGCCAGCTGTGATGGTTCGAACCGTCAGCCTTCATGCAAGCGTGGCCGTATTCGAGGAGGCGTCATGTCCGACGTCGTCTTTGTTTGCGTGCGAGAAGACGTGTCTCGCGCCGAGGCGCTGGCCGCGATCTTTGACGACGCGGGTTTTTCCATCGGTGATTTTCAAGCGGACGAGCGCGCTTACGCGCACGTCGTTTTGTGGTCGGAAGCCGCAAGCCGCTGCCCGGCGTTTGGCGACGCACTCGATCGCGCGACCAGCACGGGCCAAGCGGTGATCGCCACGTTCGACAAATCCGCGACGCAGGATGAGGAGGGCGCGTTCGATCTGAGCGATTGGGACGGTGGAGCGGATTCAGAGCTCCTCGATCCGATCTTTGACGCTGTTGAGCGAACGGTTGCGACCGCGCAAGCGCGCGCCTACGCACACGCGTTCGCCGTCGCGACGGATGAAGAGCCGGAGGCAGTCGCCGCCGAGCTGCCAGTCGCGGCGCGTGAGGCGGCGCCCCCGCGCGATGCGCACGCCGTCGAGCCCGCCCCCAAGGTTGTCGAGCCCGCGCATGGCAACGTAATCGCGTTGACGCCGTCGCTGCGGGCAAGCCGCCGACCGCGCCGCGCCGAGGACTATGACCCGCTAGAGCTTTGCAAACCCCGCAAAGGCCGTGGCCTGCGTGCCGTGAGCGGGGCAGTGTTGGCGTTCGTGGCGGTGTTCGCGGCCAATATGATGTTTGCCGGGACGCCCGATGCGCGCGTTGAACCGAGTTACGCCGCGGGCGCGCTGTCGCCCGCTGACGAACTTGCCGTGCACGCGGTGACGATGGACGAATTGCTCAATCCGCAGGTGGCGATTGCGCCACCACCGCTCGTCGCGGCGGAAGCTGCCGTGGAACGTCCGTGGCGCACGATGGTGGCGGAAGCGCCGCCTCCGGCTGTACTCGAACCAGTTTCGCTTGCGATGCGTGAGGCTGACGCCAAGCGCCAAGCGCTCGCGGCGAACAGGTTCGAGCCGGAGACTGTCGAAAATCTGCTCGTGCCCGTTGGACTAACGCTCGCAACCAGCCGCGCCGACAAACCCGAACACGGCAAGCCGCATGTCTAAAGCAAACGGCGCGGAGGTTGCCCTCCGCGCCGCAAGTTGAAATCCAACCCAGTCCAAAATCAGCGCGTTACTGGCACGCGAGGCATTCTTCGTAATCGGTACGCTCGGCCGGCGCGCTTTCTGCGCTCGTGTCGGCGACAACCTCTTCACCCGCGAAGCCAGCGCGCTGCACGCTCTTGGAGCGGCAATAATAGAGGCTCTTCACGCCGCGCTCCCATGCCATCCAGTGCAGCATGTGCAGATCCCACTTATCGACATCGCCAGGGATGAAGACGTTGAGCGATTGGCTTTGGCAAATGTACGGCGTGCGATCGGCCGCGAGTTCGACGATCCAGCGTTGATCGATTTCGAACGCGGTCTTGAACACGTCCTTTTCGTCGTCGCTGAGGAAATCGAGGTGCTGCACCGAGCCTTCGTTCTTCAGGATCGAAGACCACACCGATTCCGTGTTCATGCCCTTCTCGGTGAGAATCTTCTCGAGATAGGGGTTCTTCACCGCGAACGAGCCTGAGAGCGTCTTGTGGGTGTAAATGTTGGCCGGGATTGGCTCGACGCCGGCGCTGGTGCCTCCGCAAATGATCGAGATGGAGGCGGTCGGCGCGATCGCCAGCTTGTGGCTGAAGCGCGCCATCACGTTCGATTCCGCCGCATCCGGGCAGGGGCCGCGCTCTTGCGCGAGCTTCACCGACGCCGCATCCGCGCCGCGGCGCAGATTCTTGAACATGCGGTTGTTCCAAACCTTCGCCATCGCCGATTCCATCGGCACGTTCTGCGCTTGCAGGAAGGAGTGGAAGCCCATGAGGCCGAGACCAACGGAACGCTCGCGATAAGCGGCGTACTTGGCGCGTTCCATTTCATCGGGTGCGCGCTGAATGAAATCTTCCAGAACGTTATCGAGGAAGCGGAAGATATCTTCGTGGAAAGTCTCGTGCTTTTCCCATTCCAGGAACGTCTCGGCGTTCACCGATGAGAGGCAGCACACGGCGGTGCGCTCGCGGCCGGTGTGATCCATGCCGGTGTGCAGCATGATTTCCGAGCACAGGTTCGATTGGCGAACCTTGAGGCCGAGATCGCGTTGATGCTTGGGCATCAGCTTGTTCACGGTGTCGGAGAAGATGATGTAGGGCTCGCCGGTTTGCAGGCGCAGTTCCAGCACCTTCTGCCAGAGCTTGCGCGCGTTCACGTGCTTCAGAGCTTCGCCGTTCTTCGGCGAGCGCAGCGCGAACGGCAGATCGTCACGCACCGCGATCATGAATTCGTCGGTGATGTTGAGGCCGTGGTGGAGGTTCAAGCTCTTGCGATTGAAATCGCCGGCGGCTTTGCGGATTTCGAGGAATTCCTCGATCTCCGGGTGGTGGATGTCGAGATAGACCGCAGCCGAGCCGCGGCGCAGCGAGCCTTGGCTGATCGCGAGCGTCAGGCTGTCCATCACGCGGATGAAGGGAATGATGCCGCTGGTCTGGCCGTTGTTGCCGACCTTTTCGCCGATGGAACGAACGCCGCCCCAATAGGTGCCGATGCCGCCGCCATTGGAGGCGAGCCACACGTTCTCGTTCCACGTGTCCATGATGCCGTCGAGCGAGTCGCCGACAGCGTTCAAGAAGCACGAGATCGGCAGGCCGCGATCGGCGCCGCCGTTCGACAGCACCGGCGTCGCCGGCATGAACCAGAGCTTGGAGATGTAGTCGTAAATGCGCTGCGCGTGTTCGATGTCGTCTGCGTAAGCGGTGGCGACGCGCGCGAACATGTCTTGATAGCCCTCGCCAGCGAGCACGTAGCGATCATTGAGCGTGGTTTTGCCGAACTCCGTCAGCAGCGCGTCGCGCGACGGATCGGTGATCACCTTCTCAACCACCTTAAGCGGACGCAGGGGCTTGGGCTTGCCGCGATGGATCTCGCCCATGCGGTGAACTCCCGCGTGTCCGGCTCGGCTGGTCATTTCGGCGTTCCCCTTTTCACTTCGTCTTAACCAGACTCGCTGCTGGGCCAAACCACAAGCCCTGGCGCGTCGGCTAGAAACCGTACCACTACATATAGTGATGCCACGGGTTAATGCCGGGTCAATCGCCAACCTGTCGGCCAAGAAATTTTTTCAGTTAGGAACCCCTGAACAGCCCCCGCGGACCGGTTAACGCGGGCCCTCAAAAATGGCCTTTCAGTCCTCCGGTTTCACCCCTTGCGGGCCAGCGTTTTCCAGGCTCTTGAGGGCCATGAGCGACGAGGCGGGACGGGTTAAAGCGGCGCTGGCGGCGATGGGTGGGGCGGCTCTCTTGGGGCTGTCTCCGATCGGCGTTCGGCTCTCGGAGCTGGGTCCGCAGGCGACCAACCTATGGCGATTCTTGATCGCTTTGCCGATTCTGGCGGTATGGGCTGCCTCAACGGGCCGGGCGATTCCCGCGACTCACCAATTGGGCTGGCTGGCCTTCGCCGGCCTGCTGTTTGGCGGTGAGCTGGCGCTCTGGTCGGCGGCGCTCAGCCACACCACCGTCGCCAACGCCACCTTGCTCTCCAACATGACGCCGATCTTCGCCGCCGCGTTTGGCTGGTTCGTTTTGAAAGAGCGTTTGAAGGCGTCTGTCTATTGGGGCGGGGCGGCCGCGCTAACCGGGGCGCTCGTTCTTTCTATCGCGCGCGCGCAAGCCGGCGCGGGGCCGGCGGCGAGCGCCGAAGAGGGATGGCTGGGCGATATGCTCGGGTTTTCGTCGGCGATTGGCTACGCAGGCTATCTGTTGATCGTGCGCACCTTGGGCGGGCGGGTCAGCACCGGCGCGGTGATGTTCTGGGCAACGTTGAGCGCGGCTGTTGTCGCGCTTGGGCTAAGCTTGGCGTTTGGCGAGCGTTTGCTTCCCAGCACGTTGCGCGGCTGGGCTGTGCTGATCGTGCTGGGCGTTGTGGTGCAGGCGGCGGCGCAAGGCTTGATCGCTTACGGCGTGCAACGCCTGCCGATCGTGGTGTCGACGATCCTGCTCTGGATGCAGCCGCTCTCGGCGGCGGTGATTTCGTGGTTCTTGTTCGGCGAACGCTTGGGCCCGCTCGCGTTTGCGGGAGCTGCGCTCATTTTATTCGGTGTGTTCCTGGTGCAGCGCGCGCGCACTTAGTCGTGCAGCGGTTTTAGCCACCGCGCGCGCGCGCAGCTGACAGTCGGGTCGCGATCGCAATTGCGCGGCGCGAAAAACACCGTTTCGGCGCGTCCGATCAGGTTCTCCAGCGGCACAGGACCCATGCCGTCCCAGCGGCTGTCGAGCGAATTGTCGCGGTTGTCGCCCATGAAGAATACGTGCCCCTCGGGCACCGTGTAGGAGCCGTAGGTGTCGAACTCCTCGTGCGTGGTGCGGTCGTGGATCACGTGACGAAGGTCGCCCGGCAGCGTTTCAAAGGCGCGCGTCACCCATTCGCGGCCGTGCTCGCTGGTCATGCGCACGAGCGGTTCGCCTTCGCTCAGCGGCAGCACGTCGCCATTGATGACAAGCCGGCCCTGGCGCATGGCGATCACATCGCCCGGCAAACCCACCAAGCGCTTGATCATCACCTTGCCGTCGATCGGATGGATGAACACGACAACGTCGCCGCGGTGTGGCGCCTGTTCCAGAAAGCGATGCTCGCTCGCCGGCAACAGTGCGCCGATGTTCAGCGGCAGCGAATGGCGGCTGTAGCCGTAGGAAAATTTCGACACGATCACGCGGTCGCCGACCTCGAGCGTCGGCACCATGCTTTCGGAGGGAATGGAATATTGCGCGAAAGCGACGGTGGTGAAGGTCAGATAGGCCGCGAGCGCCCCGGCAATGACGCGGACCCACTCGACGATTTCTTCGCGCAGCTTCTGCATGTCCATGGCGCTCAGCCTTGAAGGGGTGCGGAATTTGGGTCAAGTGCCTCAACTGTGAGAGGCGAAACCATGCGACCAGCGCCCCTGAGCGCCATACGCGGCGGCCTGAAGGATGTCTTTGGCGGCAGATTGGGCGTGCTGGCTTTGCTGTGCTTTGTCGTCGCGCTGGGGGCGACGGTGGGCGCGGCATGGGCGGCGTTTCGTTTTCTCGTACCGATGATCCCCGAAGGCGAGGGCTGGCTTGGCTGGGTGCTGAATGCGGGCGAGTGGGTGGCCAGCGCCGGCGTTGTGATCATTTCCATCGTGCTGGCGCCGAGCCTGTCGATGATCGTCGGCGGCGCGCTGTTCGATGTGGCTGCCGCGCGCGTTGAGAAAAGTGTCGCGTTGCCTGAGGGCAGGCTGGTGCCGTTGCACGAGGGTTTGCTCAACGGTTTGCGCATCGCTTGGCCGGCGTTCGTGCTGAACATCGTTTCGCTGCCGCTGATCTTCGTGCCGGTGGTGAACATCGTGTGGTTTCTGGCGCTCAACGGTTACCTGATGGGGCGCGAGTATTTTTCGCTGGCGGCGATCCGGCGCATGCCGTGGGCGCAAGCACGCGCGCTGCGCGGACTCCATGGCGGCGCGATCTTCATAATTGGCGTGGTCGCCGCCATCGTACCGTTCTTTGCGCCGCTGTTTGGCGCCAGCGCGATGACGCGGTTGATCAGCTCGCTTTCCGCCAGAAGCGGTACGTCGTGAGCTTGGCGAAGCCTTCGGCTTCGTAAAGTGTAATCGCCGGGGCGTTGTCAGCGTCGACTTGCAGGAATGCGTGGCGCGCGCCGTTCGTGTGAGCCCAGTTGAGCAGCGCGCGAAGGATGTGACGTGCGTGGCCCCGACGGCGCGCCTCGGGCACGGTGCGCATCAGGAACACGCCGGCCAAATCGCCTGACATCGCGCTCATTCCAACCGCGAGCGGCCGCGCACCATCCGTGCGCGCGGCGAACGCGGCTGGCGCGGGCGCGCGCGCGGCGATGGAGCGGCGTTCTTCTAGTTCGTCTGGCTCGGGCGTTGACTCGCGCAGCGCCTGATCGAACAGCGCATTCATGCCTGGGCTGAGGCTGACATTCTCAAACGCGCCGATCGGCGTGCCGAACGCGCGCGACATGATCAAGGTGCGCATGGTTTCGGAATAGCCGCGCGCGGCGAGCCGTTCGGGCAAGTCGTTGGGCGCGTAGGCGCCATCCGTGAGCTTGAAGCGCGCAGGCAAGCGGCGCGCAGCGTACCAACGCTCCGCGTCGCCGATTGCGGCCTCGACATCGCCGCCGCGCCAGTCGAGCGGCCACACCGCGTTGACGCGCCCCGTTACGCCGCTTGCGGCGAGGAGGAGCCAGCCGTCGCGCGCTTCGGTTTCGGCGGCAGGCCAAGCCTTGATGGTGGCGTGTTCGATATCGCGTGGCGTTGGCGCGCTCACGCGTTCGCCTTTGCGACCAGCTTCACCACGTCGCCCATGATCGAGGTGATCTTGAAATCCTTCGGCGTGTACACCGCCGCCACGCCCATCTGTCGCAACGCGAGCGCGTCTGCTGGCGGAATGATGCCGCCGACGATCAGCGGCGCGGTGAGGTTTTCCGCCCGCATCAGCCGCACCACCTCTTGCACCAGATCGAGATGCGAACCGGAGAGGATCGATAGCCCCACCGCGTGCGCGCGCTTTTCCTTCGCGGCGGCGACGATTTCAGCCGGTGTGAGGCGGATGCCTTCGTAGACGACCTCCATGCCGGCGGCGCGGCCGCGCGCGGCGATCTGCTCGGCGCCGTTGGAGTGTCCGTCGAGGCCCGGTTTGCCAACGAGGAACGTCAATTGGCGGCCGAGTTTCTCTGAAAGCGCCGCCACATCTGCTTTGACGGCGTCGAGATCCTCGATGTCGCTTTCAACAATCAGCGCAACGCCGGTTGGCGCGCGGTACTCGCCGTAGACCTCGCGCAACGCAAACGACCACTCGCCGGTGGTGACGCCCGCTTGCGCGCACGCGAGCGACGCGGGCATCACGTTGCGCGCCTCCTTCGCCGCCGCTTGCAGCTCGGCCAGCGCGGCACTTGCCGCCGCATTGTCGCGCTGCGCGCGCCAAGCTTTCAGGCGCGCGATCTGCTCGGCTTCGACGGCCAGGTCGACGGTCTGGATGCTTTTCTCGCCGGCTTCTAGCGGGGAGGGTTCGCCTTCGGTGTAGCAATTCACGCCGACGACCTTGATCGCGCCGGTCTCGATCGCTTCGGCGCGCTTGCGATTGGAGTCCACCAGCGACGCTTTGAGATAACCCGCTTCGACCGCCGCCACCGCGCCGCCCATCTTTTCGATGTTGGCCAGCTCCGCGCGCGCGCCAGCCATCAATTGCGCAACCTTGGCTTCGATCACCGTCGAGCCTTCGAAGATGTCTTCGTATTCAAGCAGGTCGGTTTCGTAGGCGAGGATCTGCTGCATGCGCAGCGACCATTGCTGATCCCATGGTCGCGGCAGGCCGAGCGCTTCGTTCCAAGCCGGCAACTGAACCGCGCGGGCGCGTGCGTCCTTGGAAAGCGTCACCGCCAGTGTTTCGAGCAGGATGCGATAGACGTTGTTTTCTGCTTGCTGCTCGGTGAGGCCGAGCGAGTTCACCTGCACGCCATAGCGGAAGCGCAGCGCGCTCGCGTCGGTCACGCCATAGCGGTCGCGTCCGATCTCCTCCCACAGCCGCCCGAAGGCGCGCATTTTCGAAAGCTCGGTGATGAAGCGCATGCCGGCGTTCACGAAAAACGAAATGCGCGAGAACACCGCCGGAAAGCGTTCCGGCGGAACCTCGCCGCGTGCTTTGACCTCATCCAAAACCGCAATCGACGCGGCCAACGCAAACGCGAGCTCTTGCTCGGGCGTCGCGCCGGCTTCTTGCAAATGGTAGGAGCAGACGTTCATCGGATTCCACTTGGGAATCGCGTCGAGGCTCCAAGCGATGGTATCGGCGGTGAGCTTCAAGCTTGGGCGCGGCGGGAAAATGAAGGTGCCGCGCGACAGATATTCCTTGATGATGTCGTTCTGTGTCGTGCCGGTGAGCTTCTGCGGATCGGCGCCTTGCTCTTGCGCGAGTGTCACGTAGAGCGCGATCAACCATGCCGCCGGCGCGTTGATCGTCATCGAGGTGTTCATGCGCTCGAGCGGGATGCCGTCGAACAACGCCCGCATGTCGCCCAGATGGCCGACGGGCACGCCAACCTTGCCGACTTCGCCGCGCGCCAAGATGTGGTCGCTGTCGTAGCCGGTCTGTGTCGGCAGATCGAAAGCCACCGAGAGGCCGGTTTGGCCTTTCGCCAGGTTTGAGCGGTAGAGCTTATTGCTCTCCGCCGGCGTCGAATGGCCGGCGTAGGTGCGGAAAATCCAAGCCGGGTCTGGCGCGTGCTGCAAGGGCGTATCGGTCACGCCCTACGGAACACGCGTTCATGCTGCACTGCAAGATGCAGCGTTAATTCTGATCAGGCGGCCCTTCGGAATAGCCCGATGATGAGCAAAAGGATGATCGCCCCGATGGTGGCGTAAACGATGGCTGTAATCAGCGGGTTCACCACCACGAACGCCACGCCAAGCTGCGGCAGCAGCCAGCCGGCGATGATCGCCCCGATAACGCCAACGACCAAATTGCCGAGCAGGCCAAGCCCGTAACCACGCACGACGATGCCGGCGAGCCAGCCGGCGACAATGCCAACGATGATCCAAATGAGAATGTCAGGCATGGACGAACGCTCCTCGCCCCGACTGGGGCGCCAGAGAGCTAACGCCGCCGGATCGGTTTGGCTCCCTGCTCGCACATGCGAAAGAGAATATTGACGCAGTGCAGCAAACGCGGTCAGTCTAGCGCCTTAGGGCAGGAGCTGGCGATGGCTGACGGCGCGGCGGGCGTGAAGAGCATCTACACGGTGGGTGAGATCCCGCCGCACTATCATGTTCCGGAAAAGATGTGGGCGTGGGCGATCCGAAAGGAGCGCCACGGGCGCCCCAACGCGGCCATGCTGCTTGAAGAGGTGCCGGTTCCCCAGGTGGGCGAGGACGAGGCGCTGGTGCTCGTGATGGCCGCGGGCGTCAATTACAACGGCATCTGGGCCGCGCTCGGTGAGCCGATGAGCGTGCTCGACGTTCACAAGGGCGCCTATCACGTCGCTGGTTCGGATGCGTCTGGCATCGTTTGGGCTGTCGGCTCGAAAGTGAAGCGCTGGAAGCCGGGCGACGAGGTTGTCATCCATTGCAACCAAGACGACGGCGACGACGAAGAGTGCAACGGCGGCGATCCGATGTTCTCGCCGAGCCAAAAAATCTGGGGCTACGAGACATCCGACGGGTCGTTCGCGCAATTCTGCAAAGTGCAGGCGCGCCAGATGATGCCGCGCCCGAAGCATCTGACGTGGGAGGAAAGCGCCTGTTACACGCTCACGCTCGCGACGGCGTATCGCATGCTGTTCGGCTGGCGTCCGAATGTGATCCGGCCTGGTCAGAATGTACTGGTGTGGGGCGCGAGCGGCGGGCTTGGCGTGTTCGCGGTGCAGCTCTGCGCCGTCAGCGGCGCGCACGCGATCGGCGTTGTGTCGAGCGAGGACAAAAAGGATTACGTGCTCTCGATGGGCGCGAAAGCCGTGCTCAATCGCAACGACTTCAAATGCTGGGGCCAATTGCCAAAGGTGAACGGCCTTGAGTTCAACGACTACATGAAAGAGAGCCGCAAGTTCGGCAAAGCGATCTGGGAAATCACCGGCGGCAAGGACGTCGACATCGTTTTCGAACATCCGGGCGAAGCGACGTTCCCGGTTTCGGTGCTGGTGTGTAAGCGCGGCGGCATGGTGGTGATCTGCGCCGGCACCACCGGCTACAATCTAACGATGGACGCGCGCTTCCTGTGGATGCGCCAGAAGCGTGTGCAAGGCTCGCACTTCGCGCACCTCTATCACGCCAGCCAAGCCAACCAGCTCGTCATCGACCGCCGCATCGATCCGGCGATGAGCGAAGTGCTGCCGTGGGAGAAGATCCCCGAGGCGCACGAGAAGATGCTCGATAACAAGCACGCTCCGGGCAACATGGCGGTGCTCGTCAGCGCGCCGCGCAGCGGACTGCGCACGTACGAGGATGTGCTGGAAGCGAGCCGCGCGCGGGGCTGAAAGGCCACGTCGAGGCTGCCGCTGGTCGCATATTCCTGACGGCCTGCTTGACTGTGATTACAATTGTAAACAGAGATGTTTACGGATGTAATCATGGAGCGGTCTATGGGCGGGCTGAATCGATTGGCGTTGGCCGTGCTTTCGCTCGCTTTGACAGCCGGCGCGCCGGCGGTGGCGCAGGAGCCGGCGATTGCCGCTCCCGAAGCGGATCGCGTGGCCGGCTGGCGCGGCGACATCGCTGTTATCCGCGACCAATTCTTGGTGCGCGATCGCTCGTATGCCGAGGCGGAGCGCGCCGAAGCGTTGGCGCGGCTCGATGCGCTCGACGCAAATGCCGCGCGGTTGAGCGATCAGGAGATCGTCGTCGGTTTCGCGCAAGTCGCGGCGGCCACCCGCAACGCGCACACCCGCGCATATCTGCTTCGCAATCGTGGCTGGTGGCGGCGCTATCCCATTCGCATCTGGCCGTTCGCGGACGGCTGGCGCGTGATTGCGGTGCAGCCCGGTTACGAAGCGCTGCTCGGCGTGAAACTCTCGCGCATTGGCGGTCGCGACATCGACGACGTGGCGCGGGCCGTCCGTCCGTTGTTCGCCGGCAATGATGCTTGGGCGCGCTACATGGCGACGTATTCGCTCACCAGCCCGGACGCGCTCATCGGCATGCACGTGATCGAGCGCGACACCGTCGCGTTCGAAGGGCGCGGCGCGGATGGCGCGGTGTCGGTGAATGTTGCCCCGATGCCGCTGGTGCGCCGTGACGGGCCGGAAGAAAGCTGGTGGTTTCTGGCGCCGCGCATGCCCGGTTGGACGCACGTGCTGCAAGGCCGCGAGATGTCCACCTTCCTGGCCGAGCCAACGCGCAATTATCTTTTTCGGCGCTGCGAGCGCGGCGTGCTCTATGTTCAATTCTTTCGCGCGCAAGATGCGCAGAACGAGACCGTCGCCGCGTTTGGTCAACGTTTGCTGGCCGACATGCAAGCCGATCCGCCGCGCAAGCTTGTGATCGACATGCGCTTCAACACCGGCGGCAATTTGCAACTTGCACGGCCGTTTTTCGCGGCGCTAACGCAAGCCCCGATCGCGCAGCGACGCGACGGGCTTTATATTATCTCCGGCATCAACACGTTCTCCGCCGGCATCACGCCGATGGCGCAGGTGAAGCAGGACGCGCGCGTCACCATCGTGGGCGAGGGGCCGGGCGACGATTTGGATTTCTGGTCCGAGGGCGGAAATGTGCCGCTGCCGTATTCCGGCATCATGATGCACTTCGCCGACCGCATGCACACCTATTCGCGCGCACAATACGATCTCGCGCCGGGCGTGCTCGACACCAATTACGACGTCGACACGCTTGCGCCGGATATGCCGACCCGTTGGCGCTGGCGCGACTATCTGGACGGCCGTGATCCTTCGCTGCAAGCGATCGCGGGGCGTGGATTGCGCTGCGGCGCAGCGCACTAAAGCCAAAGATTTCCGTCGCATTTCGGGCGCGGCAACCGGGAATTGTGTGGTACCAGAGGCGCGACGATAGGGTCAGCGGGGGAGCTGGTGCATGTCGACGCCCTTCAAAAATCGCGAATTCACCTTCACGCAGCCCGATGGCACCTCTTTCAAGGTGATCGGTACGGGCAATCGCCACCAAGCGTTTTTCCGCACGCCGGATGGATATGCGGTGGTGCGCGATCAAAGTTCGGGCTTCTACCATTTTGCCGAAGTTGAGCCGGACGGCGAAGCAATCTCGCCGGTGCCGGTTCGCCCTGGCGCGGCCGATCCGGCGCGGCTTGGGATTGCGCGTGCGGTGCGCCCGCGCGCAAGTGTCTTGCGCAATTCGGCGTTCACGGCGGGTGTGCCGCGTACGCCGTCGCGTTGGGAAATTCGCCGCAACGAGCAGCGCATCGCGCTCGCCACCATGTCGCGCCGCGCGGCCGCGCCGCCGCAGCGGCAAACCGTGGGCACATTCGTCGGGCTTTGCCTTCTGATCGATTTTCCGGATGTGCCAGGGGCGATTGAGCGCCAAGAGGTCGAGGATTTCTGCAACAAGCAGAGCTATTCCGGCTACGGCAATGTCGGTTCCGTACGAGACTATTTCTACGACGTTTCGGACGGCAAGCTCACCTACACCAACATCGTCGCGCCATATTACACCGCCAAGCACGAGCGCGCGTACTACACCAATCCGAAAATCTCCTACACGCAGCGCGCGCGCGAGCTCATCCGTGACGCGTTACGCCATCATGTGCAGCAGGGCGCGTTGCCGTTCAGTCAGCTCACCGCCGACCGCAAGGACTATGTCTACGCGCTGAACGTTTATTACGCGGGGCGGCGCGTGAACAATTGGTCGGAAGGATTGTGGCCGCACGCGCACCATTTGGAAACGCCGATCAAATTGGCGAATGGCCACAACGCCTATGATTATCAGATCACCGACATGGGCGAGGAGCTCACCTTGGGCACGTTCTGTCACGAGAACGGGCACATGGTGTGCGATTTTCCCGACCTCTACGATTACGATGACGATTCAAACGGCGTTGGCGTGTTTTGCCTGATGTGCGGCGGCGCCAACGTGAACGAGAAGAACCCGACGCAGGTCGGCGCCTATCTCAAGTACGCAGCGGGATGGGCCAGTAACGTCTATCCGTCCACACCGAATTCAACGGTCACGTTGCGCGCCGGCAAGAACGATTTCGCCATCCATCGCAAGAGCCGCACCGAGTATTTCATCATCGAGAACCGCGCCAAGAAGGGGCGGGATGTGGATTTGGTGGATGCCGGCCTCGCCGTGTGGCGCGTCGACGAGCTGGGCGACAACAGCAAGCAGCAAATGACCTTGTCGGACCATTACGAATGCTCGCTGGTGCAAGCCGATGGGCAGAACGACCTCGAACGCGACGTCAACGAGGGCGATGAGCAGGATCTCTTCAAGCCCGGCGCGTCATTCTCGGGGCTGACGCGGCCGAACAGCAATTGGTGGGACGGTTCAGGCTCCGGCTTGGCCATTTCCGAGATCAGCCGTGCGGGCGCTTCTCTCAGCTTCAGCGTCGGGGCGGCGTCGCCCGCGAAAAAGAAGGCGGCGAAGAAGGTCGCCAAGAAGAAAAAGGGCGCGAAGAAAAAATCCAAGGCGAAGGCGCGCAAGCGCGGTTAGAAAGCGTCCATGCATCACATTGGCATTCTTGCGCACAGCGCTGACGGGGCCGCGCTCTGCTACCAGGAGATGATCCGCGAAGCGGCGCGTCATTTGGGGCCGCACGAACATCCCGAAATTACGCTTTCGGTGCTGCCGATGGGGCCGACTTTGGCGCTGTGGGATCGGATGGATCTCGAGGCGATCAACGCGCACCTGCGTCACACCGCGGAGCGCTTGAAGGCCGCGGGGTGCGATTTCTGGGTTTGCCCGGACAACACTGCCCACATCGCCTTTGACGCCGCGCGCGAGCATTACCCGCTGCCAGGTTTGCACATCGCCGACATCGTCGCCCAACGCGCCCGCGCCGATGGGCGAACGCGTGTCGCACTGCTCGGCACCAATTGGACCATGCAGGGCCCGGCCTATCCGGCCGCCTTCGCGCGCGCGGGAGTCGCGCTGGTGATCCCAACGCCGGACGAGCGCGCCTTGATCGCCCGCGTGATCCTGGATGAATTGTGCCAGGGCCTCATCAATGATGCGTCGCGCGCGGACTATGTCGCCATCATCGATCGCATGCGGCGTGAAGGCTGTGATGCGGTGGCGCTGAGCTGCACTGAGATTCCGCTGCTGATCACGCCTGAGGCGTCGCCGCTGCCGACGCTCGATTCCACGCGGCTGCTCGCGCGCGAAGCGGTCGCTGTGGCGCTCGGCAAGAAGCCGCTGCCGATCTGGCGTGGCGGGGCCGCGATTTAGCCTGTCCTGGACGTTTGGGGCGAAAGCGCCTATATTCAGTTGATCGTGTTCGTCGCGTCACGCTTTGGTCCCCCGCTTTCGCGCCGGATTGCTTGCCGTTTCCCTCGAGTTCGACCCTGCGCGGGTGTTCCGCGCGGGTACCATCACGCATCAGGATCGGGAGAAGCGCAAAATGGCCATCGACGAGCGCATTCCCGCTATGACCGACCAAGAGCTGTCGCGGCTGCATGATAACGTGCTGCGGCTGAAGGATGCCGGCGTCGTGGCCCAACGCAACGAGGCCGAGCGTGTGTTGCCGCTGATCGTCGCCGAACTGGCGGAGCGCAAGGCGCGCGCACCCGCGCGCGCCCCGCGCAAAACCGCCGCGCCCAAGACCGCGGCGAAGAAGAAAAAGGCATAGGCGCGCGCAAGCGCGCTCCACGGAAAGGCGTCACTTCGTGACCATGAATGAACAGACCGGCCCCGCCAATCTGGTGGAGGCCGCGAAGGAGGCTGGCGGATTCGATACGTTCGTCTCGATCGTCGAGCGCTCTGGCCTGAATGTGCTGTTGCAGGGGCCAGCGCGCCACACCGTGTTCGCACCCACAGATGACGCCTTCGCAAGCCTGCCGCAAACCGCGCGCGATAAGATCGACGAAGGCCAGAGCGAATTTCTGAAGGCGATCGTCAAGGGCCACATGGTGATCGGGCGGGTGCGGGCCGAACGCTTTAACGGCCGGCGCATGAGCGGCAAAGCGGTGGGCGGCGCGCCGCTCACGATCGCCGGCGACGATGGCATCAGCGTCAATGGCGCGATCGTGGTGCGTCCGAACATCATGGCCGGCAACGGCGTGCTGCACGGCGTTGATCGGGTCTTGTGGCCCAACACGCTGGGCGCTGCGCCCCAAAGCTAGCGTGTGGATCGCCCTATGAGCGTCGGAATCGTCAAATCCTTCGATCCCCGCAAGGGGTCTGGCTTCATCACCCCGGATGACGGCGGCGAGGATATGTTTGTGCACGTCAGCGAAGTGGAGCGCGCCGGGATCGCGCGCCTCTCGGCCGGAGACCGGCTGAGTTACGACACCCAAACCGACCGCGCGCTGCAGCGCAGCTTCGCGATCAACCTGGCGCTGATCTGAAAGCGCTGCTGCGGCGTTGACGGCGCACGCCCAGGGGCCTCAAATCGCCCTCGAACACGCTTTCCGGTCGGGGGATCAGGAACATGGTACGCCTCATTCTGGCTGCGCTGGCAGTCGCGCTCGCCGCTTTGGTGGGCTTTGTCAGCTATCGCACCGCCACGTTCACCGCGCCGCCGCCCGTGGCTGAGGTGGCGGTGCCCGATGTCGCGGCGCTTGATATTGATGCGAGCGCAGCGGCCATGCGCTTGGGCGAGGCGATCCGCTTCCGCACGGTCTCGTTGGTCACCGAGACCGACGACCGCGCGCAGTTCGAGCAATTTCACGCCTGGATGCAGCAGCGTTATCCCGCGTTCCACGCGCTGGCCAAGCGCGAGGTGATCGGTGAGCTCTCGCTGCTCTACACCTGGGAGGGCAGCGATCCCGGGCAACCGCCGATCCTGTTGCTCGCGCACCAGGATGTGGTGCCGGTGCAGGACGAAACGCGCGCCGCGTGGAGCGTCGATCCGTTTGGCGGAATCATTCGCGACAACGCGATCTGGGGGCGTGGCAGCATTGACGATAAAGGCTCGCTGATCGCCTTGCTCGAGGCGGCCGAGTATCTCGCGGCCAGCGGCGCGCGCCCGACACGCACGATCATGTTCGCGTTCGGCCATGACGAAGAGATCGGCGGTGAAGGCGGCGCAGCCTTGATTGCGCAACGCCTCGAAGATCGTGGCGTGCGCGCGTGGTTCGTGTTGGACGAAGGTTTGGCAATCCTGGCGCGCCATCCGCTCACCGGCGGGCCGGCGGCGTTGATCGGCGTCAGCGAAAAGGGCGGCGCCACGTTGCACGTGCGCGCGGTGGGGCAGCCGGGCCATTCCTCGATGCCGCCGCCGGAGACGGCCGTGTCGCGCCTGGCTGAAGCCATCGATCGCATCCACGCCATGCCGATCGATCGCAGCCTCGAAGGCGGCCCCGCGCTCGACATGATGCGCGCGCTATCGCCGGAATTGGCGCTGACCAATCGCGCCGCGCTCGCCAACGAATGGCTCACAGCGCCGCTGCTGCGCCAGCGTCTGGCGGGCGATCCCGCGGCGCAAGCGCTGCTCGGCACAACGGTGGCGCCGACCATGGTTGAAGGCGGCGTCCGCCCGAACGTGTTGCCCGCCGAAGCCAATGCGATGATCAATTTCCGCCTGCACCCGCGCGATACCAGCGCCGACCTTCTGCGCCGCGCGCGCCAGGCGGTCGCCGATCTCGAAGGCGTGACGGTTGAGTGGGAGGGCGAGCCGCGCGAAGCGAGTACGGTGTCGAGCGCGACATCGTCGAGCTACGCATTGATCGCGGCGATGTCGCGCCAGGTGATGCCGGATGCGGCGGTGGCGCCCGGCCTTGTGATCGCTGGCACGGATTCGCGCCTTTACGTCGATGTCGCCGAGAACGTCTATCGCTTCCAGCCGATCTTGTTGACCAGCGAAGATCTCGAAGGCCCGCATGGCGTCAATGAGCACGTCAGCGTCGCCAATTTCGAACGGCAGATTCGGTTTTACATTGGCCTGATGCAAGCGGGAGCCATGGAATGATAGCGCGCATCGCTCTTCTGATTTTGGCGCTCAGCGCCAGCGCCGCTTTCGCACAGGACGAACCGCGCCGGCCGGTGCACACATTCTCCATCGTCGCGCGTGACGCGGAAACCGGTCAGCTGGGCGTTGCGGTGCAGTCGCATTGGTTCTCGGTGGGCTCGATGGTGTCGTGGGCGGCGCCGGGCGTTGGCGTGGTGGCGACGCAATCGCTGGTCGATCCCGCGTACGGGCCGCAGGGTTTGTATCTGATGGGCGAGGGGCGCTCGCCCGAGCAGGCGCTCGCCGCGTTGATCGCCGCCGATCCACATCCGGAAGGCCGGCAAGTGGCGATGGTGGACGCGCAAGGCCGCGTCGCTGCTTACACCGGCGACCATTCGATCCGCGAATTCTGCCACATCACCGGCGATGGCTATTCGGTGCAGGCCAATTTGATGGGCCCCTCCACCATCTGTACCGCCATGTCGCGCGCTTACGAAGCCGCCGAGGGCGATCTCGCCGCGCGTTTGATGGCCGCTCTCAACGCCGCGCAAGCCGAAGGCGGCGACATTCGCGGCCAGCAATCCGCGGCGCTGTTGGTGGTGAGCGGCGACGCAACGCTGCCCGCATGGGGCGGGCGCGTGTTCGACCTGCGTGTCGAGGATCATCGGCGTCCGTTGCAGGAGATGACGCGCCTGCTGGCGCTGGCGCGCGCCTACAACGAGATGAACGCCGGCGACGCGGCGATGACCGCCAACGACATGGCCGCGGCGCGCCAGCATTATGCCGCCGCCATGGCGCTCGCGCCCGACAACCATGAAATGGTGTTCTGGACCGCCGCGACGCTGGCTGCCGCCGGCGATGTCGAGGCGGCCCTGCCATTGTTCCGCCGCGCTTTCAGGATGCATCCGCCATGGCGTGAGTTGGTGCAGCGTCTGCCTGCCTCCGGCTTGATGCCGGACGATCCGGCTTTGATGGCGCGTATTGTCGCCGTGAGATGAGGAGAGCCCCATGCGTGCATTGATATTGATCGTAGCGCTGGCCGCTGCCGCGTGCGCGCCAGCGCCGCGCGAAGAGGAGACGCCCACCGTGAACTCATCGGCCGTGCCGGCGCCGACGCCGCAGGACGTCACCTTGCGCATCTCGGAAACGCAGGCTGGCCAAAGCGTGCAAGTCGGCGTGAACCAGCGTTTCGCGGTAGAGCTCGTCGGCGTGCCGACTGCGGGGTACGTGTGGCAGCCCGCGCAAGTGCCCGCGTTTCTCACGCGCGCCGGCGAAGCGTCCGGCAATACCAGTCAAGCGCAGAGCCAGCCCGGCTTCACCGGCGGCAACCATTGGGAAGTGCTGATGTTCGCCGCCACAGGGCCCGGCACGGGCGAATTGGTGATCGAGCAGCGCCGCCCGTGGGAAAGCAACGAACCGGCGAACCAGACCTTCCGCGTCACCATCGTCGCGCAATGAGTATGGACCGCCGGCGTCCTCGCCGGCCAGTGCTGGCGCATGCCGGCGGGACGCCGGCGGTCCATATTCGATGATCTTTTTAGCGCAGCTCGTGGTGTTCCTGGCCGCGCTCGCTGGCATCGCGGGGTGTTCGCTGGCGATGATCTATTTCGCCGGGCGGGCGACGAACCGGGCGCGGGCGCGCGATTTTCGCGTGCGGCAGGGGGTGCTCGCGGTGGCGTGCCTGTGCGGGATCGTCGCATCGGCGGGGCTGGGCTTTGTCGGCGTCGGCGCGATCATGTATTGGGCGGGGCAATGAGCGAGCTTCTCCGCGACCTTTGGTATTTCGCCGCCACTTCGCGGGAGCTTGCGCGCGGCAAGATGTTTCGCCGCGAAATCCTGGGCGAGCCGGTCGTGCTCGGTCGCGATAACGAGGGCCGTGCGTTTGCACTCCGCGACATCTGCCCACACCGCGCCGTGCCGCTCTCGGCTGGGCAGATCACCGAGACCGATGGCGTGCAAACGGTGGAGTGCCCCTATCACGGCTGGCGTTTCGGCGCCGCCGATGGCGTGTGCAGGCAGATCCCATCCTTGGTGGAAGGCCAGCCCTACGAGGCCGGCCGCATTCGCGTGCGCCATTTCCCGACGCACGAAGCCAACGGCATCGTGCTGGTGTTTGTCGCCGCCGATGCGCGTTCGGTGGCCGCGCCGCCGCCGGCGCCCGAGTTCGGTCTCGCTGAACTCAGCGAGCCGAAATTCGTCATCGACCGCATCTTCGCCGCCAGCATGGACAACGCCGTCGTTGGTCTGATGGACCCCGCGCATGTGCCGTACGTGCATAATCAATGGTGGTGGCGCCCGCCGAGCACCGGCAAGAAGCTGAAGGAGAAGCGCTTCGTCCCGCGCGAGCGTGGCTGGGCGATCGAACGCCACAAGCCAGCGTCAAACTCGCTTGCTTACAAGTATCTCTTCGGCGGTGAGGTGACGACCGAGATTTCGTTCATGCTGCCCGGCTTCCGTTGGGAGGTGGTGGAGACTCCGAAATCGCGCCTCTTCACGCTGACGTGCCTGACGCCTGAAAACGAAAACTCGACGCGCATCACGCAGATCACCTATTGGCGCGACGCGATCTGGCTCGATCTCATCAAACCGATCCTCATCCCCGCTGGGCGCGAGTTTCTCGATCAAGACGGGCGCATGGTCGATCTGCAAAACAGCGGCCTGCGCTATGGGCCGTCGATGCTGTGGATCGACGACATCGACGTGCAGGCAAAATGGTACCTCAAGCTCAAGCGCGAATGGACCAAGAGCCGCGAAGAGGGCCGCGACTTCGCCAATCCGATTGAGCCGACGACATTGCGCTGGATGAGCTAGCCTGCGGGCGTCAGCACCAATTCAACCCGCGTCTCGCGCGGCGTGTTGCCTTCGCCTGGCATGTCTTCTTGCAGCACCAGCGTCGCAGGCGTGTCGGCGGTGACGTTGAAGGTGAGCGTCGCGTCGAAGGTCTTGTCGCCTGGGTCGGTCCAGCTCACGCGCGGATGCGCGGGCGCTTCGGCGAGTACAGTTCCGTCTGCGGCGACGAGCTGGGTGGGAAACTGGTTCTCGAAATACCAGTTTCCGGGCGCGATGCCGGAGATGGCAAGCGGGCTGGTCACGCGTGCGCCGGCCTGCGGGGCCTCCACGCTTGCCACGTCGAGGGCGGTGGCGGGCGCCGGCGCAGGGTCTGGTTGCGGGGCCGGCGAGCAGGCGGCGGCGAGAAGGGCGGCGGTGAGAATCAAATTACGCATGCAGCTACGCTAGCGGGGCCGGCGCGCGCTGTCAGCTCGCGCGAAGGTCTGCCTTCATCAAACCGAAAGCAGTTGGCGCCAGTACCTCTTAACCTTCCGCTTCTAGGCGTGCGCCGTACGGAGTGAGGCAATGCTCGGTCGATTGAAGCACGTGGCGGGCGTTGTCGCCGGCGTCGCCAGCATGGCCGGCGCCGCGCAGGCGGAAGAAGCGCACACGCTCGCGGGCGCCGTCACCGGTGGTGAACTGATCTTCGAACTGCGCCCGCGCATCGAGCATGTCGATCAAACCGGCGTGGCCGACGCCGACGCCTTCACCAATCGCACGCGCCTTGGCTGGAAGACCGCCACCTATCGCGGTCTCACCGGTCTCATCGAGTTGGAGGACGTGCGCGTTCTCACCGATACGTACAACGATGGCGTGCCGCCCGCTGAGCCGTTCGCAACCATCGGCGACCCGGAGACGACGGAGTTGAATCGGTTGCAGCTTGCCTGGCGGATCAACCCGCATGTCACCGCGACACTCGGGCGCCAGAACGTACAGTTTGACGATCTGCGCTTTTTGGACTCTTCAAACTCGCGTCAGGACAGCCGCACGGTCGATGCGGCTCGCGCCGATGTGACGTTTGGAAATCTCGTCGGCAGTTACGTCTATCTTGATCACGTCAACAACACCGCCGCCGATTTCACCGACCTCGACACCGAAAGTCACCTGCTGAACGTCACCAACAAATTCAGCACCGCATTGAGCCTGACTGGGTTTGTGTACGCGCTCGATTTCAACACTGCCACCGCGATCAATCAGTCGTCGCAATTCATCGGCGTCCGCGCGACCGGCAAACTCGAAGCGCTGGACACGGAGTTTGGCTACGCGTTGAGCTACGCCAACCAGCAAGATTACGGCAATTCGCTCATCGATTTCGATCTCGGTTACGGCCTCGCGAATTTGACGATCGCGCGCGGGCCTTGGTCGGGCCGATTGCAGTACGAAACGCTTGAGGGCGACGGCGCGCGCGGTGTGTTTTTCCCGCTCGGCGGCAACACCAGTTTCCACGGCTGGGCCGGCGCTTTCAGCGCCAAGCCCGCCGACGGCCTCAACGATCTCAACGCGTCGGTGACGTACGCGCCGAGTTGGGACGCGCCGTTGATTGGCGATCTTGCCTTCACGGCCCGCTGGTATGAGTTCGAAGCGCAGCGCGCCGGCGCGGATCTTGGCCAGGAATTCGATTTCGAGATCGCCGGAGATCTCACCGACACTCTCGGCCTGCTAATCCGCTCGGGCGATTATCGCGGCGGCGACGTTGGCTCGCCGGCTGAACGCCGCCGCATTTGGCTTGAACTGACCTACAAGCTCAATCGCTAGAGCATCGTTTGGTGCATGTGGCGAATGCCGGTCGAGAACGCGGCCGGAAAGATGCTTGCGTGGGTTTCGTCCTCAAACACGCGGCTCTTCACCAGAAGGTTTGGGTCGCCGCGGGCGGCGAGCAATCCCGCAAACGCGACGGATTCACTCACCATGAAGCCATGGCGCTCGGGTTGCTCTTCCCAGGAGCCTGCGGCGATGTAAACGCGCGTCTTGCGTGGCAAGCGCACGCTCGTGCGCTCTGCCTCGCGATCGAACATCCATTTGTTCGCATACCAGAGCGAAGGGCTGACGATGAGGTAGCGATCGAACAGGTCGGGCCGCTCAAGCAGAACCCACGCTGAAAACAAACCTCCATAGGAATGGCCAACCAAAGTTCGCTCGCCAGGGAGCGTGCGAAAGCGCGCATCGATCAGCGCCAGCGCCTCGGTTTCGATCATGTGCAGAAAGTTCGGACCGCCGCCTGAATGGGCTTGGTAGGGCGTATTGGTATTGCCGCCATCCGGCCAATAGATCGGCGTGTAATCGCGTGAGCGTTCTTCGTAATAGCGGGTGCGATTGGGGTAGATGTTCGCGACCGCGATCGACACAAGGATCGATTGCGGCGCCTGGTTCATCCGATCGGCGAGGTGCTCCAGATGGTTGGCGCACACGGCGAACGAATAATCCGCGTCGAGCGTGACAATCACCGGATAGCGCGTGTCGTTTTGCGCATAAGCGGCCGGGACGCGAACATAGAGCAGATAGTCCACGCCGGTGGATTGCGATGTCAGCGGGATCACTTCGGTGAACGGGATCTTGTAAGGCCCGAGTGCGGCCTGCGCCGGCGCCTCTTCGGTCGCCGTGGCGCAGCCGCTGGCTGCTAAGGCCGCAAGCAGCGCCGTGCGTCGTGTCGTGTCCATATGTTGAACTCCCCTGACCGCCTGCATGAACGCCGCCGCGACCCCGCTCAACTTAAGGCTCGGCAAGGCATGCCTTTTCTCCGATGCGGCGAACGCACCCCTTTCGCACCTGCGAGAACAAGGTTTAGGCTGGCCGCCGAAGTGAGGAACGATGTCGGCAGATTTGGTGTCTCAGTTGCAGACGGTCGCGGCGGAGGCCGGGACTTACGCAAGCGCGGCGCGCTCTGCGGTGAGTGCGCGGGTGTCGAAGGCCGGCAAACTTGATCGCGCCGCGATCGACCGTGAGCAGCACGTGGTGCACGGTCTGGCTTGGGTCGCCACATATGCGGAGGCGCTGCGCGAGGTTGCGGACTGGGCGCGTGCGCTGAACGAAAAGGGCGCGTTCGGCGAGGTTGAGCAGCTTTTGGCCAAGCAAGTGGGCGCGGAGTATGCGGCCCAACTCGCCGGCGGCCTGCCGATGACGCAAGTCGAAGCGATCCGCCCCGCAGACTTCGGGCTCAATGCGCCGGCCGTGACGCTTTCAATCTCGCAAGACGAGAAATCACGGCTCGCCGTTTTGCTGCGCGATGCACGCGGGCGGGCGACACTCGAAAACACCAATCTCGACGAAGATTTCGAGATGATCCGCGATCAGTTCCGCAAGTTCGCCGACGCTGAAGTGGTCCCGTTCGCGCACGGCTGGCACATGCGCGATGAATTGATCCCGATCGAAATTCTCGAACACATGGGACAACTCGGCGTGTTTGGGCTGACGATCCCCGAAGAGTTCGGCGGATCTGGCCTGGGCAAAACCGCGATGTGCGTGGTCAGCGAGGAGCTGTCGCGCGGCTATATCGGCGTTGGCTCGCTCGGCACGCGTTCGGAAATCGCGGCGGAGCTCATCCTCACTGGCGGCACCGCAGAGCAAAAGGCGCATTGGCTGCCGAAAATCGCCAGCGCCGAAATCCTGCCCACGGCGGTGTTCACCGAACCGAACACCGGCTCCGATCTCGCCAGCCTCAAGACGCGCGCCGCCAAGAACGGCGACGACTATCTCATCACTGGCAACAAAACCTGGATCACCCACGCCGCGCGCGCCGATTTGATGACGCTGCTGGTGCGCACCGATCCGCAAAACGCCGACCATCGCGGGCTCTCGATGTTGCTGGCAGAGAAACCGCGCGGCGCTGGCGCCGATCCGTTTCCTGCGGAGGGCATGAGCGGCGGCGAGATCGAGGTGCTCGGCTATCGCGGCATGAAGGAATACGAGATCGGTTTTGACGGTTTCAAAGTGCCGGCTGCGAATTTGTTGGGCGGTGAAGAGGGGCAGGGCTTCAAGCAATTGATGGCGACGTTCGAGAGCGCGCGCATCCAAACCGCGGCCCGCGCCGTCGGGGTCGCGCAGTGCGCGCTGGAGCTTGGCCTTGCCTACGCGCTCGATCGCAAGCAATTCGCGCAGGAGATTTTCAATTTCCCGCGTGTGTCGAACAAGCTTGTGATGATGGCGGCCGAGATCATGGCGGCGCGGCAAATCACCTATTTCGCCGCACGTCGCAAGGACAGTGGCAGACGCTGCGATCTCGAAGCTGGTATGGCGAAGCTGTTGGCGGCGCGCGTCGCCTGGGCGGCTGCCGACAACGCGTTGCAAATTCACGGCGGCAATGGCTTCGCGCTCGAATATCCGATCAGCCGTGTGCTCTGCGATGCGCGCATCCTGAACATTTTCGAAGGCGCCGGCGAAATCCAGGCGCAAGTGATTGGGCGGCGCTTGCTGGAAGAGGGGGCGAACTGATGCGTGGTGTGGTTCTGCTCGCAGTTCTGGTGCTGGCCGCGTGTCAGCCGTCGACACAGTATCCGCAGGAAACCCAGGACAACTTCACCAATTCCTGCCGGCTAAGCGGAGCCAGCGAGGCGCATTGCGGCTGTGTGTGGGCGCGCATCGAAGCGGAAGTGCCGCTGGAGGAGTTCCGCGCCGCCGACGAAACTTTGCGCGCGGGCGGCCAGCACCCGCTTTCGCAGCGCATTTTAGCGTTCAACGAAGCCTGCCAGGCGACGCCTTAACCGCGTTGCGATGGCTCTCTCTTAACGCTGTTGGCGCATACTATGACGTGAAACTCGGCAATATCTGCCGGGCGTGATGGAGCGGGCCCAATGCGTCGGCGCCTTGCGATGATTGCGGTGCTTGGGCTGGTCGCCTGCGGCGGCGAACCCGCGCCAAATCCGTACCCGGCTGAAGCGAAGGCGCGGTTTGAGCAATCATGCCCGCCGGAAAGCGCGGTGTGCGTATGCACGTGGGACACGATCAGCCGCACCGTCACCTACGAGGAATACGAAACCTCGCTCGCCGCATTTCGCGAAACCGGCTTGATGGATACGCGCATCACCCGCGCGCGCACGCATTGCCTGGAACGCCACAGCTCCTAAGTCGGCCGCCGGCTTTGCAGCGCCGCGAACAAGGTGCCGTCGTCCAGCAAATCAAGCTCACCGCCAACCGGCACGCCGTGTGAGAGCCGGCTGATCTGCAGGCCCAGGGGCGACAATCTCTCGCTCAAATAATGCGCTGTGGTTTGCCCATCGACGGTGGCGGCCAGCGCCAGGATCACCTCACGCACACCGCCCTGGCCTGCGCGGTCAACCAGTTTTTGAATGCGTAAGTCTTCTGGGCGCACGCCATCGAGCGCGGAGAGCACGCCGCCTAGAACGTGGTAGCGCCCCTTGAACGCGCCGGCGCGCTCAAGCGCCCACACATCGCCAACCTCCGCCACCACGCAGATGATGCCGTCGTCGCGATCGACGGCCGTACACAGCGCGCACGGATCGGCGGCGTCGAGCGCGCCGCAATTGGAGCAGGCTTTGACCTTCGTCGCCGCATCGGCCAGCGCGTTGGCGAGCGGCAACATGAGGACGTCTTTCTTCTTCAGCAATTGCAACGCCGCGCGCCGCGCCGAACGCGGGCCGAGTCCGGGGACTTTCGCCAACAGCGAAATCAGCGCTTCGATCTCGGGCGCGGCGATGCTGGCTTTGGAGCGCATGGGTCGCATGTAGCGTGCGTCGCGCCCCAGCGCGAGGGGGCTCAACTGGCGGGCGGCGCCGGTTGTGGATTGTCGATCAGATGGACGTAGGCGCCGTAGCCAGCGGCCTCCATTTCCGCGCGCGGAATGAAGCGGATGGCGCAGGAATTGATGCAATAACGCTGGCCGCCGCGCTCGCGCGGGCCGTCGTTGAAAACGTGACCAAGGTGGGCGTCGCCCTGGGCCGAGCGGATTTCGGTGCGGGTCATGCCGGCAGTCGAATCTGTTCGTGCAGCAACCGCGCTAATATCGATGGGGCGGGTGAAGCTTGGCCAGCCCGAGCCGCTGTCGAACTTGTCAGTCGACGCAAACAGCGGCTCGCCGGTGCGGGCTTCAACATAGATGCCGGGCTCGTGGTGATCCCAGTATTCGTTGTCGAACGCGCGCTCGGTGCCGTTCATGTCCATCACGTAAGTGCGTAGCGCTTCCAGAGAGCTCGCGCCGGCGGCCGCGCCGCCGGGCTGGGCGAAATAGGCGATGCCGCCCAGAGCGGCGGAAACGACAAGAGCGGCGGCGATCAGCGGAAGGGGCTTCATGATCGTGTTATACGCGCGAACCGACCAAAGCGGTTACATCTTGAAACCGTTCGGCGCTGTGACACGTATCAAGGGCCATGATCCGTTCCCTGTTCGCATTTCTAGCTCTGACCTTCGCCTGGAGCGCCAGCGCCGCCGCCGAAACCCAGGAGGCGGTTTTCGCGGGCGGCTGCTTTTGGTGCATGGAACATGACATGGGCGCGATTCCCGGCGTCGTCTCCGTCACCAGCGGCTACACGGGCGGCACGCTGCGCAACCCGAGCTACCAAGACGTGCTCACAGAGCGCACCGGTCATTACGAAGCCGTACGCGTGCGTTTCGATCCCGAGCGCATCACATACCGCCAATTGCTCGAACGCTATTGGCGGCTGATCGATCCCACCGATGCGGGCGGTCAGTTTTGCGACCGCGGCCCGTCATACCGTGCGGCGATTTTTGTGACGCCGGCGCAGCGCGCCACCGCCGAAGCCAGCCGCGATGCGCTCATCGCCTCGAACCGCATCCACGGCCGCGTCGTCACTGCGATCCTGCCGGTGGCGACGTTCTACGAAGCGGAGGAATACCACCGCAATTACGCGCGCCGGAATCCCGCGCGCTACGCGGCCTATCGCACCGGTTGCGGCCGCACCGCGCGGTTGCGGATTGTGTGGGGCGCGGGCAGCTAACGGCCTTCCATCTTGCCGGCATTGCTGGCGTGCAGTGCGGCGACGTCGGGCGTCATTTGTTCGGCGAAGTCGGCGGCTTCGAAGATCGGGCGGATTTCGATCTCGCTCGGGCCTGGCATCGGGTTTGGGCAGCGTTTCACCCAGGCGACCGCCTCGGCCATGTCCTTCACCTGCCAAATCCAGAAGCCAGCGACGACCTCCTTGGTCTCGGCGAACGGACCATCGATCACAACGCGCTCGGGCCCATCAAACGCAATGCGCTTGCCTTTGGAGGAGGGGTGCAAGCCATCGCCGGCTTGCATGATGCCGGCATCGATCAGCAGGGCGTTGTACTTGCCCATTTCTTCCAGCATCTCGCTGGACGGCATCGCGCCGGCTTCGCTGTCGGCAGTCGCTTTCACCATCACCATGACGCGCATGTGTATCTCCTCGGTTTTGAAGCTCAGTCGGCCTCTTCGACCTAAGGACGAACCAACATCGCCGCGCCCGACATCGCCGTGGCGCTAAAACGGCATCTTGAATCCCGGCAAGATTCCTAACCCGCCGCCTAAGCCTTTCATTTCGTCGTTCTGGGCGTCGTCGAGTTTCTTGCGGGCGTCGTCGTGGGCGATCTTGATCAGGTCTTCCAGCGTTTCCGCGTCGTCCAGAACAGACGGGTCGATGCTGATCGAAAGCAGCGCATTCTTGCCGGAGATGCGCATCTTCACCGCGCCGGCGCCGGCCGTTCCTTCGACCTCCATGGCTTCGAGCTTTCTCTGCGCCTCGTTGATCTTGGCCTGCATCGCCTGGGCCTGGCGCATGATCTGCGAGATGTCCTTCATCACTCGTCCTTCTTGCGCAGCGGCACGACGTCGGCGCTGGCGCTTTCATCAACCGGCGCGCGCACCTCGGCGATTTCGGCGCCCGGGAAATGCTTCAGCGCTTCGGCGACGAAGGGATGGCGCTTCAGTTCGTCCAGCGCGCGTTGTTCCTCTTTTTGCCGGCGCTCGGCCAAGCTCTCGATCTGGCGGATTTGCGCGATCTCATCGGGACGCACGCGCCAATCTTCGCCGGTGGCGTCGCGCAGGATGCGCATCAGCCGGCGCGGCAGATCGGCCGGCATATCGGGGGCGGGCGCGAACACGATCTCGCCGCTGGCGAAGCGCGTCACGCGCATGTGCCGCTCCATGGCGATTTGCAGATCGACTTGCCGTTCGCTTTCCACCAGCGCGACCACGTCCTCGAACCCGCGCAGCGTGATGCCGTCCGCGTGCGCCGCAGCGCTCGGCCCGCTGGATTCTTGCCGCGATTGCTCTTGCGGTCTGGACGCAGCGGCGGCGGCGCCATCGCGCAGCAGGCGCGCAGCGTCCTCCGGCGGCGGCAGCCCCTGCGCTGCGCACAGGCGCACCATCGCCATTTCGACCGCGGCGATCGGATCGGGCGCTTTGCCGGCTTCTTCCAGCGCCTTCAGCAGCATCTGCCACAGGCGTGACAGCTGTGCCGGCGACAGAGACTGCGCCAGGGCGCGGATGCGCTTCACCCAATCGGCGCCGCCGACAATACGTGCGTCCGCGCCCAAAGCTTGTGCGCGGGCGGCGTCGTGGCCGATGTCGAGCAGGTCGCGCAGGATAAGCGCCGGATCGGCGCCGCTGTCGTATTGGTTGCGCGCTTCGCTGATCGCGGTTTTCGCGTCGCCTTTGGCGATTGCTTCGAACAGGCCCAGCGTGCGGCCGCGATCGGCGAGGCCCAACATATCGCGCACTTGCTCGGCGCTGACGTTCTGGCCTTGCACGATGGCTTGATCCAACAGCGACAGCGCATCGCGGGCCGAGCCCTCGGCGGCGCGCGCGATCAAAGCCAGCGCATCGGCGTCAACCTTGACGCCTTCCTTGGCGCAGATGGCTCCAAGGTGTTCAGCCAGGCGGCCGCTCTCGATGCGCTTCAGATCGAAGCGTTGGCAACGCGACAGCACCGTAACCGGCACCTTGCGGATTTCGGTGGTGGCGAAAATAAACTTCACATGCGGCGGCGGCTCTTCGAGCGTTTTCAGCAAGCCGTTGAAGGCCTGCGTCGACAGCATGTGAACTTCGTCGATGATGTAGAGCTTGTAGCGCGCCATCACCGGCGCGTAGCGCACGCTATCGAGAATTTCGCGGATGTCGCCAATGCCGGTGCGGGAGGCGGCGTCCATCTCGAACACGTCCGGATGGCGGCTCTCCATAATCGCTTGGCAATTCTCGCCCGGCGGATCGAGTTCGATGGTCGGCTTGTCGATCTCGCCGCGTTTGTAATTGAGCGCCCGCGCCAGCAGGCGCGCGGTGGTGGTTTTTCCGACGCCGCGGACGCCGGTCAGCATTGTTGCGTGGGCGATCCGGTTCAGTGCGAACGAATTGGCGATGGTGCGCACCATCGCCTCCTGACCGATCAGGTCGGCGAACGTCTTGGGGCGGTATTTCCGCGCCAGAACGAGGTAGCCGCTGTCAGCGGGCTCGTCGCCGAAAAGGCCGGGGGTGGGGGAGTCAGTCACGCCGCCAGTATGTAATACACAACGGGAACGAAGCCACCCCGCCTGGCGTCAATTTCCCTGGAACACCAGCCGCACATAGGTGCGGTACTGCAGAATTTGACGCGGCAGCAGGCTCTGGTCGTGCAGGCTCTTCGACAGAATGATGCCGCCATCGGCGACCGACGAGAGCAGATCGGCCATGTCGTCCAGATCGACCTCAACCTTCGGCGCGTAGCGCGCGGCGATGCGGTCGAGCCGCTCGCGGAAACGACGGCGCCAGATGCGGTAGCCCTCCGTCGTCATGTCGCGAACTTCGCGGCTGAACATGTGATCTTGATAGACGTAAGAGGCGACGAGGCAGCCCGGATGGCCGTTCGGCAGATCGCCCATCAGCTCAGCAAACAGCTTCAGGAAGATCAGGAAGCTGTGCAGCGGGTCTTCGCTGAGTTCGTCGGCTTGTTGGAACAGCCGTTCGAACACGGTCCATTCTTCGTCGAGGTAACGCTGCAGCATCGCCTTGGCGAGATCGTTCTTGTCTTTGAAGTGATAGAAGAAGCCGCTCTTGGTAATGCCCGCTTCGCTGATCAGCTCGTCGATGGACGTGGCTGAGAAGCCTTTGTGCAGCACCGCGTCCTGGGCGATGTCCATGATGCGCTCGCGCGTCTGTTCGCCCTTGGAGAGAACCTTCACACTCATCGCCACAATCGAGCCTCGTTCGCTGTACCGCCGGTGCGGTTTTTCCTGAAAACGCCTCGCAGGAACGGCGTTGAAAGTCGCGTGACCGCCGTAACGGCCTTTGTTTCCAAGCAAATTCACAAATCGCGGAAGCCGCACCACGAGCTTTCTATCGGCTCGGCGCGTGTGGCTCTAGGTCTTTCTCCATCGCGGACGCTTTGGTCTGCGTGGAATGAAGAAAGCCCAGCCGATGTCGCGCGGTTTCATGGTTCTGGTTTGCGTTGCGGTGTTCTTTCACACCGGCCTTGCCACGCTCGCCGCTCAACTCGTCGCGCCCGTGTGACCTCCGCCTCAAATTCTGAAGGCCCAATCTCAAGGAACACCCCATGAAAGACCGTTACGGCAATGCCGCCTCCACCCAATCGGCCGCCGCTATGGCCAAGTACGATGAAGCGCTCGACCTGATCCGCCTCTATCGCGGCGATCCCATCGCCGCGCTCGACGCCGCCCTGGCGGAAGATCCGGACTTCGGCGGCGCCTGGGCCGCGCGCGCGGGCCTGTTGGTGCAACAAACCGACAAAGCCTACGCCGAGGAAACGATAAAAAGCCTGCGCGCAGGCGCCGCCGCCACTCTCAACGAGGCTGACCGCGCACATCTGACGGCAGCGACTGATTGGGCCGAAGGGCGCTATCTCGACGGCACGATGCGTTACGCCCGTATCGCGCAGGAGAACCCGCGCGATCTGCTGGCACTGCAATACGCGCACGTGGGTTGCTTCTTTCTGGGGCTACAAAGCGAATTGCGCGACTGGCCGCTGCAGACGCTGCGCGCGTTCAAAGCCGGCGAAGATGGCCACAGCTATCTCCTCGGTATGGCGGCGTTCGGCATGGAAGAATGCGGTGACTACGCCAGTGCGGATGCCTACGGGCGCGAAGCGGTGGGCATTGATCCGCGCGACGGCTGGTCGGTGCACGCGGTGGCGCACGTCAACGAGATGCGCGGCGATCTCGATCGCGGCATGCCGTGGCTTGCCGACAATGCGCAGCATTGGGCGCCCGAGAGCGGCTTTGCCTATCATTTGTGGTGGCACCTCGCGCTTCTGCATCTGGACCGCGGTGACATCGCCGAAGTGCTGAAGCTGTATGACGCGCGCGTGCGTCCAAACACGGATGCGCAGATCGTGCTGGAGTGGATCGATGCGTCGGCTTTGCTGTGGCGTTTGCACATTGAAGGCGTCGACACCGGCGATCGCTTCGCCAAGCTGGCCGCGTGCTGGGAGCGTGCGTCGGAGGATGCGTTCTACGCGTTCAACGATCTGCACGCGATCATGGCGTTCATCGGCGCGGGTCGCATGGCCGACGCAGAGCGCACGTTGAGCGCGGTCCGCCGCGCAGCCGGCGATGGCGGCGACAACGGCTACGTGTCGCGCAAAATCGGCGTGCCGCTGGCGGAAGGCTTCATCGCTTTCGGGCAGGGGCGTTATGCGGAAGCGGCGGAGAAGATCGCCGCCACGCGCGGCATCGCCCAACGCTTCGGCGGCAGCCATGCGCAGCGCGATGTGCTTTCGCTTACGGCGCTGCACGCGGCGATGCGCGCGGGCATGCGCGGAACCACGGATGCCTTCATCGCCGAGCGCCTGGCTCACAAACCGACGAGCCCATGGGCGCGTCGCTTGCGGACGCGTGCGGAAACCTTCGCCGCGCCGGACTTCGTGGCGTAGCCAAACTTGTGTGGGGTGAAGTGGCGCGGACGAGAGCGAACTCTCGTCCGCGCCATCTGCTTACGCACGCTTTGGGCGCGCCGTGGGAAGGTGGCTGTGCGGGCTGCCATCCCCTTCGATCGGGCAATCGATCGGCGCGCGTCATGCCCGCGTAAGTCGTTCCGGGATGGTGCGTGAGATCACAGCTACACGCCAACCGATCGTCGTGCGGCGGCGGCGGCTGGTAGCAATCCGCTGCTTTTCCTCAGGCCGGAGCGGCCACCGGCGCAGTGGCTTTCCGGGCCCTGGCGGTGCGTGATTGCCGCCAGCGGTCAATCGGGTGCTCGATCGCCACCAGCACCAATGCTGAAAGCACGATCGTGCTGACAATCGCGACCCAGAGCGCGTAGGGCGGCTCGTAGGCGAACACGAAGCCGATCGTCAGCAATTGCACGAGATAGATCGGATAGCTCAGATCGCCCACCCAGCGATCGAGTGCGTTGTCCTTGAAGGCCGCGAAGATGAACGGCGTCGTCAGCGCGATAACGCCATAGGTGATCCAGCGGCCCAGCATCGGCTCAAGCCCAAGCTGCGTGTAGCCCACGATCCAAGCCAACACCACGAGCGCCAGCACCCAGCCTGTCGCTTTCGGCAAGCGCGCCGCGAGCGGCAGCATCTTGTGCGCGAGCATGCCGAACAGGAACAGGAACAAGGCGGTCGGGAAGAGGCGGCCCTGCCAAAGCAGATAGTCGACGCCCTCGATTTGCGATCCAGCGAGGCGGATCGCGATGCTCAACGCGGCGATGGCGGCGATCCATTTCCAGCCGGCGCGCGCGAGCCATGGCGCGATTGCGTAGAACATCAGCTCCATGCTGAGGCTCCACGATTGCGGGATCAGCAGGCCTTGCCAGCCCATAATTATGGTTTCGTCCGGCACCGCGCCGTTGGCGTTCCACACCAGCGCGCCCGCGTCGTCGATGGTGAACCAGAACAGCATCTCCTGGCCGACCATGACGATGTTCTCGACAACCATCACGGCTGTCGTCAGCGGGTTCTCGAAAATATTGGCGAAAATCTCCGGCGACGCCGTGGGGCTTGCGTTGAAGCCCCACAATGCAATCGCACCGAGAATGCAGATGGTGAAATAGGTGGGAAACAGCCGCAGCAAACGGTTGGAATAAAACAGGCCGACGTCGCGATATTTTCCGTCGAGCACGAGCGCCATGTAGAAGCCCGAAACAATGAAGAAGGCCTGCACCGCAAGCCCGCCGCTCAGAAACTTGTAACTCGCCATCGGCAGGTGCGAGAGCAACACCGCCAGCGCCAACGCTACGCGCACCATACCCATGATCGCCGCCCCATTCCGCGAAGCGTGCAAGATGCGAAGATGCGCGCGTCGTCGCCAACGCGTCGTCGCGGGTGTGGGGGCGTTCGTAGCTTTGGTGGGGCGCTCGTCGCGGGGCGAGCGAGGTGCAGACAGGACGGCGACCCGTACGCAACCCGTTGCGGCTGCTTCCTTCCGGACCTGACCGGGTTGGCGGGGCGGCCGTCCGCCGCCTGCCTGCGCCGCCCATATCGCAAGTGCGAGAGGGTCGCGCAAGCGGTTCGCGTTGAGCCAGCGCAGTTTATCCGCTGTGATCTATACGGCGATCGTACGCACCAATGACGGGCGCGCGCCGACATACGTGCAGGGCTTGCTGATCTATTTGATCCAGTTGGCCGTGGTGGCGGCGCTTATCGCGTTGGCGGTGATGGTGTTCCACGTTCCGATCCCCGGCCTGCCGACGTTCTAAGCGCGTTGCCTTACGCCGCGCGAGGCGGCGTAAGGTTGGGCCATGGCTCAATCCCCTTATCCGTTCGCAACGCCGGAAGAGGCGCTCGCGGCGTTCAAGTCGCGCGATCTCTCGGGGTTCTTCCGTACGCTCGCCGCAGAGCCCACGCTCTGGTGGCAGGGTGAGGCCGAACTGGTGATCCCGCTGCGGCCGGACTTGCTGCAGCATCACGGCTATGCGCACGGCGCGATTGTCGGCGCCGCGGCTGACAATGCCTGCGCGTGGGCGGCGGCGTCAGCAGTGGGCGATGTCGTCACCTCAAGCTACACGATCCAGTTTCTCGCGCCCGCCAAGGGCGACCGGCTGCGGGCGCGCGGGATCGTGCTCAAAGCGGGTAAGCGGCAAGTCTCGTGCGAGGCGAAGGTCTGGTGCTCCGAGGCGGGCGGCGCGGAAACATTGGTCGCTGTGGCGCTGGCGTCCATCTCACCGCTTGCGCGCAACTAGCTCCCATCCGGCGGCCACGAAGCCCGCGCCAAACAACAGCCCTGCCGCCGCAAAGCCGTACGCCGCCGTCGCGTCGAAGCGCGCCAACACACCCGCGGCCACCACACTGCCGAACCACAAGAGGGGCGCCGCGATCGGCCGTTGGCCCGCACGCACCCAAGCAATGGACAGCCCCACCATGGCGATGGCCAGCGTCACCGCGCCTTCCTGGTAGGTGGAGAAGCCAAACACGTCTGCGTCCGGCCCACCGATGAAGGAGAGCGCCGCCATCGCCACCGCGAAAGACGCGAGCCCGAGGAAGCCCAGTGCTTCGGCGCGGGCGAGGTAAATCCCGATCAGTCCCAGGGTCAGCAGGATATCGATGCCGGTCCAAAGCGCCTCCTGCACCGTTTGGTCCAAACCCAAGGGCAACGCCGAGGCCATCCGACCCAGCCCGCCCGCGATTGCGACGAAGCCTGAAAGTCTGAACAAAAACTGGGTGTTCACCATCCAAACGTCCCCCGAAACACAGCCGCGCTTTCTTGACGAAAGCGTCGCTGCTCAATACCTGAAAAGCCAGATGGCCATCCGCGAAATCCTCACTGCGCCCGATCCGCGCCTTAAGCTCAAATCCAAGCCCGTCGAGGGCGGGGTGAGCGACGCGCATCGCAAGCTCATGGATGACATGCTGGAGACGATGTACGCCGCGCCGGGCATCGGATTGGCGGCGATCCAGATCGGCGAGCCGTTGCGGATCATCGTCATGGACCTCGCGCCCGAGGGGGAGCCCAAGGCGCCGCGCTATTTCGTCAATCCCGAGATCCTGTCGTCCTCCGGCGAGGTGAAGCCGTACGAGGAGGGCTGCCTCTCGGTGCCGGACTATTACGACGAGGTGGAGCGGCCCGCCTTCGTCAAGCTCCGCTACCTCGACTATCACGGCAAACAGATCGAGGAGGACGCGCACGACCTCTATGCGGTGTGCATCCAGCACGAGATGGATCACCTCGAAGGGGTGCTGTTCATCGACCATTTGTCGCGGCTGAAGCGCGACAGCGCGCTCCGCAAACTCAAGAAGCGTCAAGCCGCAGAACGCTAGATTTGCTAGATTTTGGGCCTTCACGCGGGCGCCAAACACAGTATCTTCCGCCGCACCTGAGCGCGCCAAGGGCGCGACGAGCCTGGGGGTTTTCATGTCCGAAGCGTTTGGCGCGTTTGTTTGCACCTCCGCCGCGATCGACGCGGCCGTCGAGGCCCGCTCGATGCTGGCGCATCCGTTCTATCAAGCCTGGGAGCACGGCAAGCTCTCGCGCGAAGCTTTGGCCGAATACGCTAAGCAATATTTCCATCACGTCGAAGCGTTTCCGCAGGCCGTCAGCGCTGTGCACGCCGATTGCCCCGACGCGAAGGGCCGCAAGCTCCTGGCCGAGAACCTCGCTGAAGAAGAAGGCATTGGCGCCGGCAAAGACGATCACGCTGCTCTGTGGCTGGGCTTCGCGGCCGGCATGGGCGCCGATGAAGCCGCTGTGCGCGGCGTCGCCGTCAGCGCCGAAACACAAAAGCTGATAGACACCTTCCGCAGCCTCTCGCGCCGCTCTTACGCTGCGGGCTTGGGCGCGCTCTACGCCTATGAGAGCCAGCTGCCGAACATCGCCAAGACCAAGATCAAGGGCCTCGTCGAGCGCTACGACGCAGACGAGCCTGCGACGCTGAAATTCTTCGAGGTACACCAACTCGCCGACATCGAACACAGCGACGTCTGCCGCGAACTGCTCGACGCGCTGCCGGAAGCTGACCGCGCCGAAGCGCACGCCGCCGCGTGCGAGCTGGCCGAAGCGTTGCTCGGCTTCCTTGATGGCCGTATGCGCGAAACGCCGATCAACTGATGCATCGCTATTCCTCACCCGCTTGCGGGGGAGGTCCCGAGCGTAGCGAGGGGGAGGGGGCAATGTTGCTCGCCGATGCCTCCCCCCTCAGTCATCACGCTGCGCGTGCTGACAGCTCCCCCGTAAACGAGGGAGCAATCAAGGTGAGTTCTTGAGCCTGCGCCTCGCCTTCATGGGATCGCCGGATTTTGCGGTGCCCAGCCTCGATGCGCTTATCGTGGCTGGCCATGAGATTGCGTGCGTCTATTCGCAGCCGCCGCGTCCGGCCGGGCGCGGCAAGCAAGATCGGCCGACGCCGGTGCACGCGTTCGCGCAAGCACGCGGGCTTCCGGTCCGCACGCCGAAGAGCTTGAAGAAACCCGAGCTGCAAGCCGAGTTCGCCGCGCTCAATCTCGACGCCGCGATCGTCGTCGCCTACGGGCTGATCTTGCCGAAACCGATCCTCGATGCGCCGCGCTTAGGCGCGTTCAACCTGCACGGCTCGTTGCTGCCGCGCTGGCGCGGCGCGGCGCCTATTCAGCGCGCGCTGATGGCCGGCGACCGGATCACAGGCGTGCAAGTGATGCGCATGGAAGAGGGGCTCGATACCGGCCCCGTGCTCGCCACCGCTGAAACGCCGATCGAAGCTGACGATACTACGGGAACGCTGCATGATCGCCTCGCCGCGCTCGGCGCGCCGCTGCTGGTCGAAACATTGGCGCGCATCGAAAGCGGCCAAGCGCGCGAGACGCCGCAGTCGGCTGAAGGCGTCACCTACGCGCACAAGATCACGCCCGCTGAAACGCGCATCGACTGGACCCGGCCCGCGCGCGAGATCGACCTCGCCATTCGCGGTCTGTCGCCGGCGCCTGGCGCTTGGTTCGAATTGGGCGGCGTGCGCGTCAAAGCGCTCGACGCGCGGCTTGGCCAAGGCCGTGGCGCGCCCGGCGAGGCTTTGGATGACAATTTGCTCATCGCCTGCGGCGACGGCGCGGTGCGCCTGACGCTCGTGCAGCGCGAGGGGCGCGCACCGCTGGAAGGCGAGGCATTTCTCAGGGGCAACCCGGTTCCAGCCGGATTTCGCCTTGGATAAGCCCGTCAGTGAGGCTTTTAGGTCGCTTCCCAGCTCTGGAAATCGCTTTAGTTTAGCGCTGGGTTCAAGAGGGGTCGTTCCATGTTCATACGCGCTGCGTTGATCGCCGCTGTTGTGATGCTTGCCGGGTGCGATCGCGCCGCCGAGCAAGCGCCCGGCGCCGCCGACGCCCCGCAGCTCGATGCGCCCGCGTCAGGCGCTGAGCCTTCGCGCATCTTCGCGCCCAGCAACGACGCCGCCCGCGCCGCCAGCGGTGATCTCACGGTGGCGATGTCGCTCAGCCTGCCCGACGCCGCCGATCAATCGGCCGGCGCGCAAGAAACGCTGACACTCACCGGCGCCAACGGCTTGGCGATCGAAGCTGCGGTTACAAGCGCGGTGTCGCCGGCGACGCAAGTGCAGGGCCAAACGCTGCGCGCGTTGATGTCGCTGCCGGTCGAAGAACCGCAAACGCTCGTCTATCGCGTCGCCAGCCAAACCAAGCCGTCGAACGGCCAAGGCGTATGCGGCGCCGACGATCCCGCTTTCGTCGTCGTGTGGGAAACCTCTGGGCCTGGGGAAGAGGCGCTGAAGCTGATGGGCGTCACAGGCGGCGCGCCGGGCGCTGCAGGCGCGCGCGCGTGCCCGATGTTGGAGTACCGGCGCTCGTGATGCGCGATGCGCTTTAAGCTGACGCTTGAGTACGATGGCGGCCCGTTTCAGGGCTGGCAGCGTGTCGTCGGCGGACGAAGCGTGCAGGGCGCGCTTGAGGACGCAGTAGAGAAACTGGCCGGCGTTCGCAGCGAGGTGATCGGCGCTGGCCGCACCGACGCCGGCGTTCATGCGTTCATGCAGGTCGCGCACGTCGATATCGAAAAGGCATTGGCGCCCGGCGTGGTGCGCGATGCGTTGAACGCGCATCTGCGGCCCGCGCCTGTTGCCGTGCTGGAGGCGGAGGAAGCGGCGCCGGATTTTCACGCCCGCTTCAGCGCGGTGCGGCGGGCGTATCTGTATTCAATCGTCAACCGCCGCGCGCCGCTGACCGTCGCGCACGGCCACGCTTGGCGCGTCGGTGGGCCGCTTGACGCCGAAGCGATGCACGCCGCTGCCCAGCGCCTCATAGGCAAGCATGATTTCACCACTTTCCGCGACACCGCCTGCCAAGCCAAAAGCCCGGTCAAGACGCTCGATCAGGTCAATGTCACGCGCAGCGGCGATGCAATTGCGGTGCGTTGCGAGGCGCAGAGTTTCCTGCACCGGCAAGTGCGCTCGATTGTCGGCACGTTGGTCGAGGTCGGTCTGGGCAAAATGAGCGCTGACGATGTCGCGGCCGTGCTGGCGGCGAAGGATCGCGCCCAATGCGGGCCAGTCGCGCCGCCGGACGGGCTCTACCTGACGCGTGTGGATTACTGAGACAGGGCTAGCCGGACCCGTTCGAGACGACTGTCTTCGTCGCTGACAAAGTCATCGACAAACTCTTGCGATGGCGCGTAGGGGGCGAACAAGGTGTTCGTTACAAAGTCGCGTTTCTCTTCGGCAGACCATTTCGCCCATGGGAGCTGCCCGCCTAGAACCTGTTCGCGAAACACCCCCAAGATGCGCGGCAGCACCTGTGCGGGTAACTCGTCCACCTGGCGGCCTACGCTCACTGTTGGCTTTGGCATTGAGCGGGCCAGCGAAGCGCCCAGAGCCGCCACTTTGTCGTTGAGAATGATCTCCGCCTGGTCCTCGCCAGTGAACTTCGCCACGATCAAAAGGCGATACAGCAGATGCTTTCCCAAGTTGGGCGGAAACTCGTGCACAAGGGTGCCGTCGTCGTCGATGATTTGCATACCCATCGCTTTTCCTAGCGCGCGAAATATTTGGCCAGAACCGCTTCGTAACAGCGCGCCAATGTGCGCACGTCTTCGATGGCGGCGTGCTCGTCCACCATGTGCGCGGTGGCGTTGCGCAGGCCGAGTTCGGCGACGGGGCAATAATCCTTGATGTAGCGCGCGTCAGACGTGCCGCCGGTGGTGGAGAGAATCGGCGCCTTGCCGAACGCTTCGGTGACCGCTGCGATCAGCAAGTCCGTGAATGGGCCCGGGTCGGTGTAGAAGGGCACGCTGCGCGACGCGACGCGCAGTTCAACCCGTGCGCCGGCCGCGTGCGCGGCTTCCGTCGTCGTTTGGCGAATCCATTCGTAGAGCGCATCGGCGCTGTGATTGGTGTTGAAGCGGATGTTCAGCTTCGCGGCCGCTCGCGCGGGAATAACATTGTGCGCAGCGTTGCCGACATCGATGCTGGTGACTTCGAGGTTCGAGGGATCGAACCCGGGCGCACCATCGTCCAGCTTGCGCGCCTTGAGCGTGTGCAGCGCTTCCAACAGCGGCGTCACCGGGTTCACCGCGCGGTGCGGGTAAGCGACGTGGCCTTGCTTGCCATCCATCTCAACGACGACATTCAAACTGCCGCGCCGGCCGTTCTTCACCACGTCGCCAACGGTCGCTTCGCTGGTCGGCTCGCCGACAAGGCAATGATCGAGCTTCTCGCCTTCGGCGGCGAGCGCTTCGAGAACGGCCTTGGTGCCGTCCACGGCTGGGCCTTCTTCATCGCAGGTGAGGAGAAACGAGATCGAGCCGCGCGGTGCGCCCTTGGCTAGAAAGCTCTCGCTCGCCGCGATCATCGCCGCGATCGCGGTTTTCATGTCGGTGGCGCCGCGCCCGACGATCTGCCCGTCGCGCAATGTCGCCGAGAACGGATCGACGCTCCATCCATCGCCCGGCGGCACAACATCGAGATGCCCGGCGAAACAAAAATTCGGCGCCGCGTCGCCGATGCGTGCGTAGAGATTGTCCACCGCGCCGAATTTCATCCGACGCACACGGAACCCGATCTTCTCCAACGCAGCCTGCGCGACGGCCATGACGCCCGCATCTTCGGGCGTCACGCTGGGGCAGCGCATCAGGGCTTGGGCGAGGGGCAATGGATCGACGTTCATGGGGCTCCGTCCTAGCCTTGGCGGGGCGCGCGCGAAAGGCTAATTGGCGAACCCGGAGATCCTATGAGCGCGCCGCCGATCGAAGAACGCGAACGCATCGCCAGTCTCGATGTGATGCGCGGCTTCGCCGTCCTGGGCATTCTCGCCGTCAACGCCGTCTATTTTGCAGCGCCCTGGCAAACTGCGGTGAACCCCGCGCTGGCGCCGCTGACGGTGACCGACGCAACGCTGCCGGCTTGGCTCGCCATGCACGTCGTGTTCGAGGCCAAGTGCATCACGCTGTTCTCGCTCTTGTTTGGCGTGTCGATCTATTTGGTCGGCGGCGAAAATGGCGATCCCGTGCGTGGCCCGATTCTGCTACGGCGCCTGTTGTGGCTCGCGGTGTTCGGCGCAGCGCACGCTCTGCTTTTATGGAGCGGCGACATTCTGCTCACTTATGCGTTGGCGGGGCTGGCAGCGGCGCGCATGCGTTCGTGGCCGGCGCATCGCCTGTTGAGCGTCGGCATCGGCGTCTTCGCCACCTCGGTGCTGCTGAGCGCGCTTGGCCACGTTGGGCTGGCGAGCGCGCCGCAAACCTGGCCGGCGGAGGATGTCCGCGATCTGATCCAGAATTACTGGGCGCCAGGCAGCCAGGAGATCGCCCGCCAGATCGCGGCGTACCGCTCAGGCATCGCCGGCGCGTTCAGCGAAAACGCCTCCGAATGGTTTGTGTATCTCCAATACGGCCTTGCCGGCCTCGTCATCCGCAGCGGCGCTCTGATGCTGATCGGCATGGGGCTTTTCAAACTCGGGTTCTTGAGCGGCCGCGCGCCGATGTGGACCTATCTGCTGATGCTGGCGCTTGGCGCGGGCGCGTTCGCACTGATTGCGAGGCAGGCATTGGCGAACTACGCGCACGGCTTCGATTTTGTGTACATGCATCGCAGCGGTATGCTCGCCAACGACGCGTTGGCGATTTTCGGTTCGCTCTTCTACGCCAGCCTGTTCGTGCTGTTGGTGCGGTTCGGCGCGCGCATCGTCACCACGCCGCTCGCCGCCGTCGGGCGCATGGCCTTCACGAATTATCTGACGCAATCTCTCATCATGACCACGATTTTTTGGGGCGGGCGCGGCTTTGGCCTGTTTGGCGAGGTGGACCGCGCCGGCCTGTGGGCTATTGTGGTCGCCATATGGGCCGCGCAATTGATCTGGTCGCCGCTTTGGCTGTCCAGATTCAAGATGGGTCCGTTGGAATGGGTGTGGCGGCGGCTCAGCTATGGCGCGCCGTTCGCAATAACAAAGGGGAAAACCGGATGAAGAAATTTGCAGCCGCCTTGCTGGCGATCGCCGCGTTCGGCGCCAGCGCCGCGTTCGCCGACACCATCGCCAATTCGTACGGCAACACGATTGTCGTCACTTACCCGAACGGCGCGGTCGCGCGCTATTTCTTCAATGCCGACCATACCTTCACCGCGACGACGCCCGACGGCGCGACGGTGGCGGGCACGTTCGAACTGGCCGCTGGTGAAATCTGTCTGACGCCGGCTGGCGGTCAGCGCCAATGCACGCCGGTCGAGGAGGGCAAAAACGTCGGCGATAGCTGGGCGCAATCCGGCGCCGACGGATCGTCGATTTCGGTGGCGATCACCGCTGGTCGGTAAAGCTTGAGCGCGAGAGTGGCGGCCGCAGGTCCGCTACTCTCGCAGCAGCTCGTTGACGCCGGTTTTCTCGCGCGTGCGCGCGTCCACCCGCTTGACTATGACGACGCACGCGAGGCTCGGGCCGCCTTTCGGATCCGGCATCGCCCCCGGCACCACGACAGAATACGCCGGCACTTCGCCATAGGTGAATTGCCCGGTCGCGCGGTCGACGATCTTCGTCGACTGACTGATGAACGTTCCCATCGCCAAAACCGCGCCTTCGCGCACGATCACGCCCTCGGCCACTTCCGAGCGCGCGCCGATGAAGCAGCCGTCTTCAATGATGGTGGGGTTGGCTTGCAGCGGCTCGAGTACGCCGCCGATGCCGGCGCCGCCGGAGATGTGCACGTTCTTGCCGATCTGCGCGCACGAGCCGACCGTGGCCCACGTGTCCACCATGGTGCCTTCATCGACAAACGCGCCGATGTTGACGAAGCTCGGCATCAAGACGGCGTTCTTCGCAATGTGTGCGCCGCGCCGCACGATGGCGCCTGGCACAGCGCGAAAGCCGGCGGCGGCAAACCTGTTTTCGCTCCAGCCGGCGAATTTCGATGGAACTTTGTCCCACCAATTCGCGTCGCCCGGCGCGCCGGCGATCAATGTGTTGGCGCTGGTGCGGAACGAGAGCAGGACCGCTTTCTTCAGCCATTGATGCGTCGTCCATGCGCCGTCAGCGCCGCGCTCGGCCACCCGCGCTTGGCCGCTGTCGAGCAATTCCAGCGCAGCGTCGATGGCCTCGGCGTCAGCGCCTTTTGTTTGCGGCGTCAGCGTATCGCGCCGCGCCCAGGCGGCTTCGATCGCGGCGGCGAGATCGGTGTGCGTCATCGCCCTGTGCTAGCCGGCGCCTCCGCCGCCAGCAAGGCGCGCAGAAACAATTTAAGGTCCGGCGTCCAATGATCGACGTAGCCGGGCCTGGGCTCGGGATGCACTGCGCCGATCAGCACCGTGGCAAAGCCCAGATCGTGCGCCGGCTCCAGGTTGCGCATGGTGTCTTCGAACAGCACCGCGCGCGCGGGGTCGACGCCGCACTCCGCCACGAGCTTCTCGTAAGCGCCGCGATGGGGTTTCGGCACGAAGCCTGCCTTCTCCAGATCGAACAAATGCTCGAAATGGTGGGCGATGCCGATTTGGGCGACGACGCGTTCGGCGTGGCCGCCGCCGCCATTGGTGAAGACGATCTTGCGCCCTGGCAGCTGCGCGATCAGCGCGTCCAACTCTGGATCGGGCGCCACCACATGCGCAGGCACGTCGTGAACGTCGGCCATGAAATCGTGTGGATCGACGCCGTGATGGCGCTTCAATCCGACAACCGTCGCGCCGTACTCCAGAAAATAGCGATCACGCAATTGTTCGGCTTCTGCCGCGCCGAGTCCGGTCGCACGCGCGACGTACGCGGTCATCTTGTCGCCGATCAGGTCGTAGATCGCCGGTGAGGGGTAGAGTGTGTTGTCGAGATCGAACACCCAGTCGCGGATGCCCGCGCGCATCATCGGGTGGGCCTGTCCTGCGTCGCGTCCGGCGCGCCGGCGGGCGGCGGCGGGCGGCGCACGCCGGCATTCGGATCGCGCTGCGCTGGCGCATCGGGGCCCATAGCGCCCGGATCGATCTCGCGCGGAGCCTGGTTCACATCGAGGAAATCGTTGTCGCGCAAATCGAGCACAAGGCCGGGGCGGTTTTGCGAGGGGATGCGCGCGAACAAGGTGCGATCGTAATAACGCTGTTCGCAATCGTCGCGGCCAAGAATGGCGAAGCGGGCAGGGCTGGTGCAGAACGGCGCGCCGCCGGCAGCGAGAAAGCGCGGTCCCTGCTCGGTGACCAAAGTCGCGTGCACGTAATAATATTCCTGCAGCAGCGCCTCATCGAGCGCGCGCACGCACCCTTGCGGCCCCAGCTGCCACCAACCGCGGCTTTCCCAACCTTCACCGCGTCGGCGCGCGATCGCAGTCCAGATGCGGCTGTTGGTGCGATTGCAGAGCGTGAGCCCGACAAGGTTCGAGCGCCGCCGCGCCGCGGTTTCGAGCGCGTCGATCATCTGATCTTCGCTGGCGTTCGGTTGCAGGCGCGCGGCGGACCGGAATTGCGCAATAGCGGCGGCGATGGCGCGCGGATCGACGCCGCCGCGGCCCTGGCGAATTTCGTAACCGGCATCGACCAGCAGGCGCTGGATGCCGGCTTGGCGCGCGCGCGTCAGCGTAAACGTCTGTGCTTCCGCGAATGACGTGCGCCAGCTGTCGCGCTTGTTGATCTGCACGCGGCGGAAGCGGCGCTCTTCCAGCGCCATCGCCGTGCATTGCGGCGGGTTCTCGATGGTGAACGAACGGCCCGGATCGACGCACAGGTTTGCGTCACCCGCCCATTGGCGCCGGCCGCCACGGTGGGCCGGCGAGGTGCGCGCGTAGAGATAGTGCACGCCGCGTGCGAGCGGGGCGCCGACGGCGACGCGGCACTCACCCGGGCGCAGACGCGTCCAGCCTTGCACAACGATGGCGCGGCCATCCGGCCGCCCGGTCGCGGCTTCAAGCACGTAGCTTGTCTCGTTGCAGACTTGCCAGCCGCCGCGCGCTTGTTGCGCGTGCGCGGGCGTGAACACGGCGAACGCCGCGCACGCCAGCGCACCGAGCGCTGCGAGCGCTGCGAGCTTAGTGAATGAGAGTGCCCGCGCCATGCTCGGTGAACAATTCCATCAACAGAACGTGGGGCTGGCGACCGTCGAGAATAACGGCCGCCTCGACGCCGCTTTCGAGCGCGGCGATACAGGTTTCGAGTTTCGGAATCATGCCGCCGGTAGCGACACCGCTTCTGATCGCTTCGCGCGCATCGTCGACCGACATTTCGCGGATCAATTCGCCATTGGCGTCGAGGACGCCAGGAATATCCGAGAGCAGCAGAAAGCGCTTCGCGCCAAGCGCGCCAGCGACGGCGCCGGCCGCGGTGTCGGCGTTGATGTTGTAAGTCTTGCCATCCTCGGCGACGCCGATCGGCGCGATCACCGGCACATAATCTTCGGGCGCGTTGATCAATGCCTGCACCAACGTCGGATCCACCTCCGTCGGTTCGCCGACGAGCCCCAGGTCGATCGCTTGTTCGATCATGCTGCCCGGATCTTTCTTCACCCGCACCGCTTTCTCGACAGTGATGAGGCGCGCATCTTTGCCCGACAGCCCAACGCCGCGTACATCCGCTTCGCGTCCCGCCGCCGTGATCAAGTGCGCCAGCTCCTTATTCACGCTGCCCGAAAGCACCATCTCCGCCACTTCCATGGTGTCAGCGTCGGTGACGCGCAGTCCATCGACGAACTGCGATTTCACGCCTGCCTTATCGAGCATGCGGCTGATTTGCGGGCCGCCCCCATGCACGACGACGGGATGAATGCCCACCAGCTTCAGCAGCACGATGTCTGCGGCGAATTTGCGGGCGGTTTCGGTATCGCCCATGGCATGGCCGCCATATTTCACCACGACGGTTTCGCGGTCGTAGATCTGGATAAACGGCAACGCCTCGGCGAGCGTCTTGGCCTTGGTCAGGCCATCTTCCAGCGCCGCGCGCAGGTCTTTGGGGGGCAGCTTGCTCACGGCTGCGGTGTTACGGTGTTCCGGCGCCTACGCCAAGGCCGCGATGTCGGCGCGCAGCTCAGCAATCCCCAGCGTCGTTTCGGCTGACGTCGCGGCGACGCTCGGGTGCGCGGCGGGGCGTTTGCGGATGGCGTCGGTGGTGGCGGCCGCGCACGCGGCAAGTTCAGTGGGTTTCAGCTTGTCGCCCTTGGTCAGCACGATCTGATAATTCACAGCCGCGCTGTCGAGCACGTCCATGACATCCGTGTCATGCGGCTTCAGGCCGTGTCGGCTGTCCACCAGCAAGAACACCCGCTTTAAGCTTGGCCGCCCACGCAGATAGTCGCGCACCACAGCTGTCCAGCGATTGACGTCGGCTTTGGAGGCTCTGGCGTAGCCATAGCCGGGCAGGTCGACCAAGCGCAGTTTCTCGCCAAGCCGGAAGAAATTGAGCTCGCGCGTGCGTCCTGGTTCGGCCGATGCGCGCGCCAATGTTTTGCGTCCGGTCAGCGCGTTGACGAGGCTCGACTTGCCGACATTGGAGCGCCCGGCGAAAGCGATCTCGGGCAAATCGGCTTCCGGCAAAGTTTCCATGCTGACGACGCCGCGCTCGAACGCCACCGGCCCCGCGAACAAGAGGCGGCCCGCTTCCAGAAGGTCTGCGTCGTCGCTCATGCGCGCGCTCCGCGCGGGTTCACTCCGCCGCCGCCGGTTTCTTGAACAGTTTGGCCAGGAACGTATCGAGCTGCGTCTCCACGCCTTGGCGGCGCATGATCACGTATTGCTGCGCCATCGAGAGCGTGTTCGACCAGGTCCAATAGATCACCAAGCCGGCAGGGAAGCCCGCGAACATGAAGGTGAACAGGATCGGCAACCAGCGGAACACTTGCGCTTGCACCGGATCGGTCGGCGGCGGCGACAGCGATTGCAGCGCCCACATGGTGACGCCGTAGAGGATCGGCCAAGCGCCCAAGGCCAGCATGCCGCCAATCAGCGGCAGCGCGGTGGGATCGTACGGCAGCAGCCCAAACAGGTTGAAGATGGTGGTGTGATCTGGCGCGGAGAGATCGTTGATCCAGCCGTAGAAGGGCGCGTGCCGCATCTCGATGGTCACGCTCAATGTTTTGTAGAGCGCGAAGAACACCGGGATCTGCAGCAATATCGGCAAGCAGCCCGAAACCGGGTTCACTTTCTCGGTCTGATAGAGCTTGAGGATTTCCTGCTGCTGGCGCGGCTTGTCGGCGGCGTAGCGCTCCTGAAGCTCTTTCATCTTCGGCGCCAGGCCGCGCATCTTCGCCATCGCCTTGAACGATTGATAGACGAGCGGGAACAAGATCGCCTTCACCACGATGGTGGTGAGCAGAATGCCAAGTCCGAAATTGCCGGCCCAGAGCGCCAGCGGGTGCAGCAACCACAAGAAGAACGGCCGCGTCAGAAACCAGAAATTGCCCCAGTCCACAGCATCGTCGAAGCGCGGAATGGCGAGCGCTTCCTGGTAATCCTGCAGCACTTGCACGCGCTTGGCGCCGGCGAAGAAACGCTGCGTGTAGGTGACCTCGCCGCCGGCGGCAGCTTGGCGCCATTGGCCGCGATAAGCCGCGCGATAGGAGTTCACGTTGTCGATGGTGCGTGCGTCGTAATAGGCGGAAATCTGTTCGCCCTGATCGGGGACGATGGCGGCCAACCAATAGTGATCGGTGATGCCGAACCAACCGCCAGTGCCCGTTTCTTCGACCAAGCGTTCGTTCTCGCCGGCGCGGCCGCGCACTTTGTTGCGCGCCAGTTTGTCGGCGTCGCGGAAATTGCTTTGGTGCAGCGAATTGTTCGGCCCGAACGCGCCGACCATGCCTTGGTGCACGATCGATTGCTGGCGGAAATCCTCCGGCATGCCGTTGCGGCGCACGACGCCAAGCGGGCGCACTGAAACCGGCGCTTCGCCCGCGTTGCGAACGACGTCGGTGATCGTAAACATGTAATCGGCGTCGACGGCGATGGTGCGCTCGATGGTGACGCCAGCGCCGTTGTCGAAGCTGAGCGTCACCGGGGTGTCCGGCGTCAGCGTCGCGCCTTCGGTCGCACGCCACAGGCTCGACGCATCGGCCAGCGGCAGCGAGCTTTCACCGTTCTGCGTTTCCCAGCCGAAAAACGCGTCATGCCCGTGCGCCGCGCCGATCGGGACCAGCAGCGTCACTTCGCCCGAGTTTTCCTCGACGGTGCGATTGTACTGGCGAAGGTTGAGATCGTCGAAACGCCCGCCCTCGAGCGAGATGGTGCCGTCCACGGACGGGGTATCGATGGTGAGACGCTGCACGGCGGTCTGCGCCAGCACCGTCTCGCGGTCACGCGAAGCGGGCGTGGAGGGGGCGACGACCTCGCCGTCAGCGTTCGGCGTCGCCGGCAGCTGGGTTTCTTGTTGCTGCGCCTCGATGATGCGCGCGCGCTCAGCCTGCAGCTCGGCGCGTTGGGGGCCGCTGAAGAAGAATTCCCAGCCCAGCATGATCGCGATCGACAGCACGATGGCGATGATGACGTTGCGGGTCTCGACTGGCCCCGGCCCCGGTTGTTGCATTGGATTTCAATCGCTTTCGCTGGCGCGCGGACGTGCGCGCGTGGTCGCGCGAGACCCCGTCTCAAGTTCGGCGCGGAGCCTTATCAGTGCGTTTCCAACATCGTCAAGCAAAGCGCCCCAGGGGGCCTGCGGCGTGTCCGCACGCGCCACCAGCACGTAATCAACGCCCGCCAGCCCATGCTCGGGCAGCAGCCGCCGCGCCGCCTCGCGCAAACGCCGTTTGGCCCTGTTGCGGGCGACGGCGTTGCCCACCTTCTTGCTGGCGGTGAACCCAACCCCAACCGGGCCGTCCTCGGCGCGTCGGCGGGCCTCCACGAGCACGGCGCCGCGCCGGGCCTTGGCCCCGTCACGGACGTAGAGAAACTGAGCACGGCGGGTCAGCCGGGCGATCTGTAGAGGGTGTTTGGAAGCCGTTTGAGCGGCCAGGATCAGGCCGAGAGCCGCTTGCGGCCCTTGGCGCGACGGCGGGCCAGCACCTTGCGGCCGCCCACAGTGGCCATACGGCTACGGAACCCGTGACGGCGCTTCCGCACGAGGCGGCTGGGCTGATAGGTGCGCTTGGTGCTCACGGGACTTGGCCTTGGTGTTGTCGGTCTGAACGAAGGCGGGGGGCTTACCCCACCCCCCGGATGAGGTCAAGGTTGGCCGACCCTGCGGGGCAGGAGGCACGGCGCATGGATGAACGGCTGCGGCGGCTTTTGCCAGTCCTGGTGCTGGCGGGCGCGTTGGCGGCGTTCCTGGCGGCGGGCGGGGGCGATCTGGTGACGGTGGAGGCGCTGCGAGCGCGCTACGCCGATCTGACGGGCTGGACGGGCGCGCATCCTCTGCTGGCGGGCGCTGCTTTCTTCGCAGTGGTGACGGTTCTGATCGCGATGGGCTTTCCGAGCGTCGCTGTGCCGATGTTCGCGGCCGGCGTTCTGTTTGGTTGGGTTTGGGGCGCTGCCCTGGCGCTGCTTGCGACGAGCGCTGGCAGCACCATCTTCTTTCTCGCCAGCCGTCACGCCCGCGCCGCCGCCGCCGACACGCGCTTCGGCGCGCTCATGGAACGCTTGGCGCAGGGCGTCGAACGCGACGCGTTTTTCTATCTGCTGTTTTTGCGCTTCCTGCCGATCGTGCCGACGGTGATCGCCACTTTGGCCGCGGCCGCCGCACGCGCGCCGCTTCGCAGCTTTGTTGCTGCGACTTTGCTCGGCCTGATCCCGGCCAGCGTCATCTACACCGGCATCGGCGCGGGCGCTGGCGAGGTGTTGGCGGCGGGCGGGGCGGTGTCGCTTGGCAGCGCGATGCTCCGCCCGCAGGTGTTGTGGCCGTTGGCCGGCCTCATCGTGCTGTCGCTTGCCGCGATTGTGTTCCGCGTGCGCCTCGCGCGCGCCGCCGGGCTCCGCTAGAGCTTCGCCACCGATGGCCCACGGCCCCACCGCTCCCCGATCTCCCGGCGCCTTTCGCGCGCAATGGGCGCGAGTGCGCGGCTTGGCCGACACGTTGGCGGGGCGGCTGCTGACGATTATCGCCGCCGCCGTGGTGACCATCGAAGCGCTTGTGTTCACGCCGGCTTTGGGCAGTTTCCACGAAACCTGGCTGCGTGAGCGCATCAATCTGGCGCAAGTCGCCGCGCTCGCGCTCGAAGCGGCGCGCGAAACCGACATCGGCGAGGCGTTGGAATATGAGCTGCTCACCAATGCCGAAGTGCAGCGCGTCGTACTGGTGCGCGATGGCGAGCGGCAACTGATCCTGGAAGGACCGACCGCAATTCCGCCAGCGCGGCTGGCGACGTACGATTACACACGCGCGCGCGGCGTTGTGCCGGCGCTTTGGGGCGTCGAAACTTTTTTCGCACCGGAGGGGCGGGTGCTGCGTGTGCTGGCGCGGCCGCGTTTCGAAAGCGGCGATCTGATCGAGATCGTGCTGAACGAAGCGCCGCTGAAGCGCGAGATGAGCCGCTTTGCGCTCGATTTCATGCTGGCGTCGATGTTGATCCTGATCGCCGCCGCCGCGCTCTCTTACGTCGTGTTGAACTTTTTCATCGTCCGGCCGATGCGCGAACTGACGAGCGCGATCATTCGCTTCCGCGACAAGCCTGAGGACGTATCGGTGGCGTTCGTGCGCTCACGCCGGGGTGACGAAATTGGGCGCGCGCAGGACGCGGCGGCGGATATGGCCGAGCAAGTGCGCGCGGCGCTGCGCCAGAAGGAGCGCCTGGCGGCGCTCGGCGCGGCCGTCGCGCGGATTGGCCACGATCTGCGCAACATGCTGGCGACCGCGCAATTGGTCGCCGATCGCATGGTGAAATCTGAAGATCCCGCCGTGCGCCAAATTGCGCCGCGGCTTGAGCGCGCGATCGACCGCGCCGCCGCACTTGCCACGAGCACGCTGAAATATGGCCGCGCCGATGAACGCGCGCCGGAATTGGAGCCGGTCAATCTTTTGGCGGCGGCGGAAGAGGCGGCCGCCGACGCGTTGATCGGTTTCGATGAGATGGCTTTCAGCGCCGATATCGATCCGGGCCTGCGGTGCAGCGCCGATCCCGAGCACCTGCATCGCGTCTTCGTCAATTTGATGCGCAACGCCGCGCAAGCCATGCAGCCCCATCCGCGCGTCGATAAACGCATAGTCGTGCGTGCGCTGGAGATCGACGGGCGCTGCGATATCGAGATCGTCGATCGCGGACCAGGCGTGCGCGAAAATCTGCGCGAGACGCTGTTCGATCCGTTTGTCTCCGCCGATCCTGACAGTGGCGGAACCGGGCTTGGCCTGGCGATCTCGCGCGAACTGGCGCGCGCAATGGGCGGCGAGCTGGCGTTGACGCGCACCGGCGCCGAGGGCGCGACGTTCACACTGACGCTGAAAAGCGCCTAGGCCGCTTCCGCAAGCCGATATTCGCTATCGACAAGCATATCGCCCGCACAGCTGGCGACGCCCAGATGCACCAGCCGGATCATGTGCGCGAGCACCGAATGGCACGCGGCCGGATGCAGGCGTTTGTCGACATCGGCATAGATGATCGGAACGATGTCCTTGATGCGGGTTTGGCCTTTGCGCATCTGCGCGATGATCTGGGCCTCGCGGGCGAGGCGGTGATCGATGTAGGCCTGCACGAACGGGCGCACGTTCTTCACCGGCGGCCCGTGCGTCGGCCACAATGTGTCGTAGCCTTTGTCGCGCACCTTCTCGAGGCTCTCGATGTAGCTCGTCATCTCGCCGTCGGTGGGGCTGATCACGGTGGTGGACCAGCCCATGATGTGATCGCCCGGGAAGAGCGCGTTTTCTTCGACGAGCGCGTAGGCCATGTGATGTGTCGTGTGGCCGGGCGTGAACACGGCTTCGATGGTCCAGCCCGGACCGGAAAAGCGATCGCCGTCTTCAATCTTCACGTCGGGCACAAATTCCAGATCATCGCCGGCTTCGAGCCGAATTTCGGAATGGCTGGAGATCACAGGCAGCCCGCACGCATACACTTTCGCGCCTGTCGCTTGCGCCAGCGGGTGCGCGGCGGGGCTGTGATCCATGTGGCCGTGGGTGACGAAGATGTGCGTCACCCGCTCGCCCTTTACGGCGTTCAACAGCACGTCGAGGTGGCCGGCTTGATCGGGGCCGGGGTCGATCACAGCGACCTCGCCCTGACCGATGATGTAGACGCCGGTGCCGCGATAGGTGAACGGACCCGGATTATTGGCGACGACGCGCCGGATCAACGGGCTGACCTGCTGGGGTTCGCCATAGGCAAACTCCATCTCGCGCACAAACGGAATTTTCGCGGACATGCCTACTCGCTTTTCGGTTAGTTGGTCGGCCCGCGCACGAACTTGCCGAACGCATCCGCGAGGATGCGCGCTGCCTTGAGCTTGTCGGGCAGGTTGAGCCCGATCGGGGGGCCCATATCGGTCTTGTTTGCATCGACGATGCAGAGCTTGCCGTCGTTACGGTCGCGCAGGACGTCGACGCCGCCCCAGTCGAGACCGATGGCGCGGGTGAATGCGCCGATCTTCTCGATCTCTTCGGCGCTGAAAACTTGTTCGGGCGTGCGCAGCATCACCTCGGTATTCGTGTTGAGGAAGCGTCGGGTTACAGGCCGGCGCTTGATGAACACGACGATCGGACGCCCGCCGATGGTGCAGGTCCGCAGATCGTCCACGTAGTCGAGATCGGTCGAGCGGTTGTCGATCACGCGCTGATAGGCGCGGCCGACTTGCGCCGGGGCCGGGCATTGGATGATACGGCCGTCATGGGCGGCGTTGATCTCGGATTTCTCCACCGCCGGGCCGACATGCGTTGTCGGGTCCACCGCGAGCGGAAAACCAAACGCCTCTTCGCTCGCCGCCGCCACGCGCGACTTTGAAACGTTGGTGCAGCCAAAATTGATCAGCCGCGCGCCAGGCTTCAGCCAAAGCGGCGGCGGGTTGGGGCTGTAGGTGGCGTCTTCGAACTGCATCACCACGTCGGCTTGCGTGGGGTCCTTCGCCAGCTTGGCGCCGGCGAGACGCGAGACGGACCAGATCAGATACCAAGGCCGCGCCCGCTCGGGCGTGAAAGCGATGGTGAACGGCGCGCCTTCCGGCTTCATCGCCTTGATCGAAAAGAAATAGCGAAACCAGGCGCTGACATCGGCCAGCACCGCCGGCGTGTACGGCACGCGCGCGCCGGTGGAGCGCACGGTGAGCGCGGTTGGGCCGAACTCGAAGTCCCGGAGCCAGATCGGGCCTTCGGTGCGGAACCCGCGCGGGGTGGCCTCAGCTTCCATTGCGCGCCTTAACTCCGTCCCGCACGGCCCAGCGGTTGCATTGCACCTGCCATGACCGTCGCCATTAATCTCTTCACGTTTGTGATCGACCGGATGCGCACAATCATGCTCGCCCTGTCCTTGATCGTGCTGTTCAAGACCGCCTGGGTGCTGTGCGCGCCCGCTTTGCTTGGTTACTGACGCGGCGACAAGTGAACAAGCGCCCCACGCGCCCCGCTTAAGTCGTAACCCGCCTTGCCCGCCAAGGCGACCAATTCATCTGCTCCGTAGGCGCCCTGGAGCGCTTGGGATAACGCCCAGGCGGTTACAGACCGCGTCCCAGTTCGGCAATAGGCCAGAACAGGCCCGCCTGCTTGTTCGATCAGCTGCGCCGTTTCCGCGACCACCGCCGGGGGCGGCGGGCCGGAGAAGGGGAGCGCCTTGTAGGTGATGCCAGCGGCCTCGGCGGCGGCCTTCATGGCCACGGCGCTGGGCTGATCCGGCGATTCGCCGTCGGGCCGATTGTTGATCACCAGCTTGACGCCGAGGGCCGCCGCGGCGGCAAAATCGACCGGCGCCAACTGCGGCGCGACGAAAAACATGGGTGTTACGGTCCGAAACTCGGTCATGTTGAGCCCACGTTGACACGGCTTGCCAAGGAAGCAAGGTTTCGCCCGCTGCCGCTTCGGCGCTTCGGGACGATGGAATGCTGGCTCAAGTCGTTCGACGCCTCATCGCTGCCGTGCCGACCTTGCTGTTCATCATCACGGGCGCCTTCGTGTTGATGCACATGGCGCCTGGCGGCCCGTTCACCAAGGAGCGGCAGATGCCGCCCGAGATCGAACGGCGGCTGCTGGCGCAGTACAACCTCGACTTGCCGGTGCACGAGCAGCTGCTCCATTACCTCGGTGGTTTGGCGCAGGCCGATCTCGGCCCGTCGATGACCTACAAGGACAAGAACGTCATCGACATCATCGCCGAAGGCGCGCCGACCAGCGCCATCCTTGGCTTGGGCGCGATGGCGATCGCGATGTTGATCGGCGGCTTTCTCGGTGTGATCGCCGCGCTCAATCAGAACAGGTCTCTCGATTTCTGGGTCATGGCGCTGGCCATCATAGGGGTGTGTCTACCGCCCTTGGTGATGGGGCCGGTGATGCAGCAGGTGTTCGGCGTCCAGCTGCACTGGCTGCCAACCGGGGGTCTCTACCGCGACGAATTCCGCATCGAGTATCTGTTCTTGCCGATCATGACATTGGCGCTGCCGCTGATCGCGATCATCTCGCGGTTGATGCGCGCCAGCATGATCGAAGCGATCCGGTCCAACGCCATTCGCACCGCGCGGGCCAAGGGATTGCCCGAGGCGCAAGTGATCTGGCGCCACGCCCTGCCGATCGCGCTGTTGCCAATCGTTTCCTATGCAGGGCCAGCGCTGGCGGGCGTCATGGCGGGGTCGTTCGTGATCGAGACGGTGTACGCGCTCCCCGGCATCGGCAAGCAATTCGTGCTCGCCGCCCAGCAGCGCGACTACACGCTCGTGATGGGCGTGGTGCTTGTCTATTCGGTGCTCATCATCGCACTCAACCTGGCCGCGGACCTCGTGTACCGCGTGCTCGATCCGAGGTCGCGCACGCCATGACCGATTCAACCATCGGCGAAGCGCCGCGCGATGTAGCCGCGCTCACCAAGGGCCGCTCTCTCTGGGATGACGCCAGCCGCCGGCTGATGCGCAATCCGGCCGCTGTCGCGAGCCTCTATGTCGTCTCGCTGCTGGTTCTGCTGGCGGCGTTCGGGCCGATGCTGTGGGTCTACGGCCACGAGGAGATTTTCCGCGAAGCTGTCGGCATCGCGCCCACCTTCGAGAACATGCACCTGCTCGGCACCGACACCGAAGGCCGGGACATGGTCGCGCGCCTGCTGATGGGTTTGCGCATCTCGATGCTGGTGGGCGTGGCCGCCACCATCGTCGCGCTCACCATCGGCGTGCTCTACGGCGCGATTGCTGGCTTCCTCGGCGGGGTGGTGGACGAAGTGATGATGCGCTTCGTCGACGTGCTCTATTCGATCCCGTTCATCTTCTTCGTGATCATGCTGATGACGGTGATCCAAACGCCGGACCCGTTCTTGAAGCTGATGCTGATCTTCATGGCGATCGGCGCGGTGGAATGGCTGACGATGGCGCGGATCGTGCGCGGCCAAACCATCGCGTTACGGCGCAAGGAATTCGTCGAGGCCGCGCGCGCGGCCGGCGCGCGCCCGCTGCAGATCGTGCTTCGCCATATCGTGCCCAACGTGCTGGGCCCGGTGGTGGTGTTCGCCACGCTCAACATTCCGGTGATCATTTTGGCCGAGAGCTTTTTGTCTTTCATCGGCCTCGGCGTGCAGGAGCCTTTGACATCGCTCGGCGCGTTGATTTCCGACGGCGTGGCGCAAGCGCAAGCGCCGTGGATGCTGCTGTCGCCGGCGGTGACGATGCTGGTGACGCTGCTGGCGCTGAACTTCCTCGGCGACGGCCTGCGCGACGCGCTCGATCCCAAGGAACGCTAGGAGAACCTCATGTCCGCGTTCTGGACCAGTCGCAGAAAGCTTCTTACCGGCGTTGCTGGCGCTGGCGCCGCCGCTTCGCTTGGCGCGTGCGCATCGTCGCGCATCATCGGCTTCGACAAAGCCAAGAAGTCGCTCGACATCAACAATGCCGGCGAACCGCTGTCGCTCGATCCGCACAAGGCGTCGGGCACTTGGGAAAACAACATCATCGGCAACATGTTCATCGGGCTTGTCACCGAGAACGCGAAGTCCGAACCGATCCCGGGCATGGCCGAACGCTGGGAAACCAGCGACGACGGCTTGGTGTGGACGTTCTATTTGCGCGAAGCCGTGTGGTCGGACGGCGAAGCGTGCGACGCGCATGATTTCGAGTTTGCGATGCGCCGCATCCTCGATCCGGCGAACTTGGCCGAATACGCCTCGATCCTTTATTCGATCAAGAACGCCGTCGCGGTGAACAATGGCGACCTGCCGCCCGATCAGCTCGGCGTCAACGCGCTTGACGACCGCACTCTGGAAATTCGGCTCGAGCATCCCGCCGGCTACCTGCCGCAAGTGCTGAAGCACTACACCGCCTATCCGGTGCCCAAGCACAAGGTCGAGCAATTCGGCGACGATTGGATCAAGCCGGAGAACGTTGTCGTCAACGGCCCGTTCACGCTCGAAAAATGGTGGTCCAATTACATGGTCCACTTGGTGCGCAATCCGCGCTTCTGGGACGACAGCAACGTCGTGCTGGAGCACCTGTATTTCTATCCGTCCACCGATGTGAACGCAGCCGCGCGCAAAGTGCAGAGCGGGGAGTGCGGCTGGTCGAACCGCTTTCCGTCGAACCAGGTCAACGAATTGCGCCGCAACCTGCCGGGTTTCGTGCGTGTCGCGCCGTTCCTCACGTGCATCTATTTCTCGTTCAACACCACGCGTGCGCCGTTTACCGATCCGCGCGTCCGAAACGCGCTGGCGATGGCGCTCGATCGCGATTTCATCGCTACGCAAATCTATCTGACCGGCGAGACGCCGGCTTATTCGTTCGTGCCGCCGGGCATCGCCAATTACCCGCAAGGCGGGGCGCGCTACCGTTGGGCTGATCAACCTCTCGATCAGCGTCGCCAAGAAGCGGAGCGCCTGTTGCGTGCAGCCGGCTTCGGGCCGGACAATCCACTGCGCGTCGAGTTCTCGCACCGCAACACCAGCGACAATCCGCGCGTCGCCGTCGTCGTTCAAAACGATTGGACCAAGATCGCGCCGTGGGTGATCGTGGAATTGCGCGGCACTGAAACGCAAATCCACTACGCCAATCTGCGCTCGAAGAATTATCAGGTCGGCGATGGCGCCTGGGTGGCCGATTACAACGACGCCAAAACCTATCTGGCGCTCTGCGAAACCCAAACCGGCGCGCAGAACTATTCTGGCTACTCAAACCCCGAATACGACCGGCTGATGAGCGCGTCGGATTTCGAGCCGGATATCGTCCGGCGCGGCCAGATGATGGCCCAGGCTGAGCAATTGATGCTGGACGACGCGCCCATTTGCATGAGCGTGTTCCAGGTCTCGACCAACCTCGTGCACCCCGATCTCACCGGCTACGAGGACAATCTCGAAGACATCCACCGCGCGCGCTGGTTCGGAATCAAAGACGCCTAGAACCCGCCGCCCGCTTCTTCGCCGCCGATCGCTTTGATCGCGAAGGCGAAGCTCAGCGCCTCTTCCTTCAGTGAATCGAACCGCCCCGCCGCGCCGGAATGGCCGGCGGTCATGTTCGTCTTCAGCAGGATTGGCCGGCCGCTTGTTGTGTGCGTGCGCAGTTTCGCCACCCATTTCGCCGGCTCCCAATAGGTCACGCGCGGATCGGTGAGGCCTGCGGTGGCGAGGATCGCCGGATAGGGCTTGGCTTCGACGTTGTCGTACGGCGAGTACGAAAGCATGTAGTCGTAATCCTCCGCGCTCTCGATCGGATTGCCCCATTCGGGCCATTCCGGCGGCGTCAGCGGCAGCGTCGGGTCGCTCATCGTCGTGATCACGTCCACGAACGGCACTTCGGCGATCACGCCGGCCCACAATTCCGGACGCATGTTGACCATCGCGCCGACGAGCAGGCCGCCCGCCGAGCCGCCTTGCGCCACCATCGCGCCGGTGCGCGAATAACCCTGGCGCACCAATTCGTCGCCGCAGGCGATGAAATCGGTGAAGGTGTTGCGCTTGGTGCGTCTGCGGCCATCGAGGAACCAGCCGTAGCCCATCTCAGTGCCGCCGCGCACATGCGCGAGCGCGTAGACCCAGCCGCGATCGACCAAGCTCAAGCGGCGGATCGAGAAATCCGCTTCCGTCGCCCAGCCATAGGAGCCGTACGCGTAAAGCAGCAGCGGCGCCGAGCCATCGAGCGGCGTGCCGCGCTTCATCAACACGGTGACGGGCACTTGCTTGCCATCGCTGGCGGGCGCGAAGAAGCGGCGCACCTCGTAGTGCGACGGATCGTGGCCCGAGGGCACCTCTTGCGTCTTGCGCAGGGTGCGCGTGCGCGCGCCCATGTCGTAATCGAACCATTGCACCGGCGTCGTCGGGCTCTCGTAATAAAAGCGCGTCGTGGCGGTGGCGTATTCAAAGCCGAACACCGGCTCGACCCAATACGCGGCTTCGTCAAAGGTGATGGCGTGCTCGCCGCCGGCGCGTTCGCGCACCACGATTTGCGGCAGCGCGTTGACGCGCTCCTGGCGCACCAGATGGTTCTGGTAGGCCGTCAGCATCATGATGTAGCGGCCAGGCTGGTGCGCGATCAAGTCGCGCCAATTGGCTTTGCCGGTGGCGTTTTCGGCGCAGGTCATAACTTTGAAATCGATGGCGCCGTCGGCATTGGTCAGCACGTGCCAACGCCCGTTCCAGTGCGTCGGCGTGTAAACGTGCGCGGCCTCGCGCGGATGAAACACTATCGGCGCGGCGGTCGGCGTGGCGGCGGGGATGTAGTGATATTCCGTCATCTCCTGATTGCCGCTGCGGATCAGGATGAATTGCCGGCTCTCGGTGATTTGCGGGGCGATATACATGCCCTCGTCAGCTTCTTCGTAAACCAGCACGTCTTCGCCGCCGCGCGCCGGGCGACGGAAAATGCGCACCGGGCGCCCGTTGTGATCGCGGAAAGTCCAGAAGATGAATTGCGAATCCGGCGACCAGACGAAATCGCCATAGCCGTCCGTGATCGGATCGGAGAGCGTTTGGCCGGTGGCGAGGTCTTTCACGTAGATCGTGTGAATTTCCGAACCCGCTTCGTCCACCGCATACGCAAACAGCGCATGATCCGGCGATTGCTCGGCGTGTTCGACTTTGTAGAATTCCTTCCCCGCCGCCAATTCGTTGACGTTGATCAGCACCTGCTCGGCATCGTCGCGCCCGCGTGGACGGCGTGCGTACACGGGATATTGTTGGCCGGTCTCGTAGCGATAATAATAATCCCACGCGCCATCGGGCGTCGGCACGCTGGAATCGTCTTCCTTGGTGCGCCCACGCATTTCCTGGAAGATGGTTTCCTGCAGCCGCTCGGTCGAGCGCATCATCGCCCGCATGTAGCGGTTCTCGGCTTCCAGATGTTCGCGGATATCGTCGCGCAGCAGCGAGGGATCGCGCATCACTTCGAGATAGTTCGGGTCGCGCATCCAAGCGTAATCGTCGACGCGCGTGCGGCCCAATTGTTCGAACGTGAAGGGTTCGCGGCGTGCGACGGGCGGGGTGGGCGTCATCAGACCATCCAAGGAGCAAGCGGGAAGGAGAGCGAGTGCGGGCAAGGCAGCGCCTGTCCGTAGCAAGTCGCGGCGATTCATGGATGTCCCCGTATTTAGGGGGCCGATGCTAACTCTGTGATCTCAGGGCGCCTAGGGCGGGATTTTAGGTGAGCCGCACCAGAATTGCGGTGGCGTCGTCGCTTTTCTTGAACCTGGGGTGCGCCGTGGCGGCGACATCGGCGTTCTCGATCGCGCGCAATTCGCGCCCCAATTCCTGCAAGCCCTTGTCGAGCGCGGCCTGCACCAGCCCGCCTGCATCATAGACCGCGTAGCGATCCACCAGCGCGGAGAAGCCGTCGGTCATCAGCAAAACGTGCGCTGGGCGCTTTAGCGCGAACGCCCAAACGCGCGCGTGATCGGCGCATGCAGGATCGAGCGAAAACGTCCACGATCCGCCGTCGCCGTTTTGCGACGCGCGCAGCCGGCGCAGCATCTCGATCGTGTTGGTGCGTTGCAGCAGCGGCTTGTCGGCATCGGTTTGTTTCGCCGCGAGCGCGCTTTCATCGTCGGCGGCGTCTTCGTGCGCGCCGGCGCCATGCACCACGCCATCGGCGTCGCGCGTGAAGATGCGGCAATCGCCCAGATCGACGCCCTCGACGCCGTCACGCGTTTCGCGCGCCATCAGCATCGAAGCGATCGGTCGTTTCCAACGCTCCTCGGGCATCGGCCCGGCGATGCGCGCAAACGCCGACGCCGCCGCGGTCGATGTTGAGCGAACCGCGTCGCGCAGATCGATGTCGCCAACGCCATGCAGGTGTGCGTTCGCTACCTGCGCGAGCCAGCTCACGTCCGATTTCCAGCCGGTCAGCGGCTTATCGTGAAGGTCGGTGGCGCCGTCGATCACCCAAGCGCATGCGCCGGCGAAGCCGCACGTATCGTCATTCTGCTTGGCCCGGTCACCGGCCAGCGAGATGGTCTCAACCAGAGTGAACATTCAGACGGGGTAGATCAGGCTGATGTTTTCCGAGACGCACGCCGGGCGATCCTGGCCCTCGATTTCGATCGTGCACTGATTGATCACCTGATAGGCGCCAGCGCGCTGCTCGACCGACAACACCTTCACCCGCATGCGCACCCGCGATCCGACCGGGACGACGTTGGTGAAGCGCACTTTGTTCGAGCCGTAATTGATCCCGCGCGAAACGCCTTTGTAGGAGACGATGTTCTTCGACAGCATCGGGATCAGCGAAACGATCAGAAAGCCGTGCGCGATCGGTGAGCCCAATTCCTTGGTGGCGCGCTCGATATCGATGTGGATCCATTGGTGGTCGCCGGTGGCGTCAGCGAAACGATTGACCCGATCCTGCGTGATCTCGAGCCAATCGGACACGCCGATCTCCTGGCCGACCAGGCCGGGCAATTCGGTCAGTTCAAGTTCACGCATGGGGGAGGTCTCCTCGCCGGTTCGAGGTACCGGCCAGGGCCGTCCTTGTCGAGGCTGGCGGGGCGGCCCTAAGGTCGGGCGATGAGCATCGACGCCGCCTTATCCGCCAAACTTCTGGCCGCCGCCCGCGCCGCGCGGGCGGGCTCGCACGCTCCATATTCGGGCATCCATGTGGGCGCGGCGGTGCTGACCGAGGCCGGCGACATCGTCTCCGGCGCGAATGTCGAGAACGCCAGCTATGGCCTGACCACCTGCGCCGAGCGGATCGCCATCTTCACGGCGGTGACCAATCACGGCGCCAAACGCTTCCAGGCGGTGGCGGTGAGCGTGTTTGGGGATCTCGGTGATAAGCGCCTGGAGGCCAACGAGGTGTCGCCCTGCGGGGCCTGCCGCCAGGTGATGGCCGAGTTCATGGCCGACGATGCGCCCATCATCGTCGATGGCTCCAAAACCTACGCCCTTGGCGAGCTCCTGCCGGACGCATTTCGGATCAAGTGATCCCGTTGCATCGGCGCGCGGCTCATGGAAGGAGGGGGTATGCCACCTTCGACCTCGGCGCGGCGCGGCAGAAGCCGGCGCGCCCAAGAGCCCAGATGGGCCAATTATGCCGACGAGGACCTGCTCAAGGTCCGCGTGAAAGACCTCAAGGTCTCCATCGAAGGCACGTGGCTGCAAGCATGTTTGGACGATACCCACGCCGAATTGCGCGCGCGGGGCCTGCGGGTGCGTTCGCATGCGTGGCTGTCGGACGAATGGTTCAGCCCGCACGATACGCCGGGCATCGCGTTTCCGTTTTATCTCGCGCACCCGCGTCTGGCGCGGCTTGAGCGCAAGATGCTCTACGAAGTGGAAGGCGGAACGCGGCGCGAATGCATGCGCATCCTGCGCCACGAAGCCGGCCATGTGATCCAGCGCGCCTTCGGTCTCCACAGGCGCAAGCGGTGGCGCGACCTGTTTGGGCAATCTTCGCAGCCCTACCCGGTGCACTACACGCCGAATCCAACCAGTAAGGACTACGTTCAGCATCTGCGCCGTTGGTACGCGCAATGTCATCCGGACGAAGATTTCGCGGAGACGTTCGCGGTTTGGCTCACACCTCGCTCCAATTGGCGCAAGCGCTACGCGGATTGGCCCGCGTTGGAGAAGCTCGAATATGTGGATGCGCTCATGACTGAGTTCGTGGGTGTTGATCCGTTGCCGAAACGGCGCTTCGAGGTCGATCCGATCAAGGCGTCAACGCAGACGCTCGCCGAGCATTACGAGGAGAAAGTGAAGCGCTTCTCCGTCGATGCGCCGCACGTGCTGGATCGCGAGCTGAGGAAGATTTTCGCCGCTGATGCGCGGGGCGGGCCGATGGCGGCCACGTTCGTGAAGCGCGCGCGCGGCGACATTCGCCGCTCAGTGTCGCGCTGGACCGGCGAGTACCAATTGACGCTCGATCACGCGATCGACGATCTGGCCGATCGCTGCCGCGTGTTGAAGCTGCGCGCGGCGGGCTCGGAGCGCAAAATGCGGCTTGAGCTCACGGCCTTGCTGGTGAGCAAGTCGGTGACGACGATGTATTCTTCCTCCAGGCATCAGTCCTTCGCCGTATGAAGAAACTCCGCGTCCTGGTGCTGTGTCATCCGCAGCTTGTGCCGCCCGAAACGCTTGAGGGTTTCACCGAGAAGGAAATCCTGTTCTGGAAAACCGAGTACGATGTCGTCACCACGCTGCGCGCCAGCGGCCACGAGGTGAAGGCGCTCGGCGTTCAGTATGAGCTGCAGCCGATCCGGGACGAGATCGAAAACTGGAAGCCCGACGTCGTTTTCAACCTATTGAACGAATTTCACGGCGAGACGCTCTACTCGCAAAACGTCGCCGCGTTTCTCGAGCTGATGCGCGTGCCGTACACCGGCTGCAATCCGCGCGGTATGGTGCTGGCGCAGGGCAAGGACACTTCGAAGAAGCTGCTCAAGTATCACCGCATCCCGGTGCCGGTGTTTGAAGTATATCCGATCGGCCGCAAGGCGACGCGCAAACCGGTGCGGATGAAATATCCGATGATCGTGAAAAGCACGACTGAGGATGGCTCTTACGGCATCTCGCAAGCGTCCGTGGTCGATAGCGATGAAACGCTTGCGGCGCGCGTGGCGTTCATCCATGAGCGCGTGAAAACAGCGGCGATCGTCGAAGAATATATCGACGGGCGCGAGATCTATGTGAGCGTGTTCGGCAACGATCGCCTGCGCGCGCTGCCGATTTGGGAGATGGAATTTTCACGTCTGCCCGCCGGCGCGCTGCCGATCGCAACCGAGCAGGCCAAGCACAATCCCGATTATCAAGCCCGCCGCGGCGTCGTCGATGGGCCCTGCAACGGCCTGGAGCCGCAACTCGAGAACCAGATCCGCGAATTGGCGAAGCGCATTTGCCGCGCGCTGGAGCTCGACGGTTACGCCCGCATCGATTTCCGCCTCGCCAAGGACGGCACGCCGTATTTTATCGAGGCCAACCCCAATCCAGAAATCGCGTTGGGGGACGAGTTCGCCTCATCGGCATTGCACGACGGCATGACCTACGGGGATTTGCTGAACCGCATCTGCGCCCTAGGTATTAAGCGCGCCGGGGAGGATGCCGACGCCGAATAGGGTGGCCGATGAGCGAAGCGAAACGGGCGCGGGCGTCAACCAAACAGAACGGACGGACGGCGAAGGCGGCGTGCCTGTGCGGCGCGGTCGAGCTTGAGATCGGTGTGCCCGCGTTCTGGGCGTGGCACGATCACAGCGCCGCGAGCCGGCGCGCCCATGGCGCCGCTTACGCAACTTATGTCGGCTCATGGCGCAGCAAGCTGCGTGTGGCGAAGGGCGCCGCTGCGATCACGCGCTTTGAGCAAAATGGCGCCGCGCGCAGCTTTTGCGGCAAGTGCGGAACGCCGCTGATGTACGAGCGCGCAAGCAGCCCGCAGATGATCAACGTCCCGCGCGCTTTGTTCACGGCCCGAACGGGCCGCGAGCCGCTCTATCATATCGGCATCGAAGAGATGCAGGACTGGACCTATGCCGGCGAACGGCTGACGCCGCTAAAGGGCTTTCCGGGCGTGGTGTGGACCGGCGGGCGTCGGAAAAAGCGCATCGAAACTGCGGAAATCCTCTGACAAAAGGTGCAGTTGCCCCTGGGGCCGACGCAGGCTAATCCCCGGCCCATGAGCTTACATCCCACCGCTCCTGGCACATTGGAGCTTGCCGAAGAATTCGGCCTCTCGCGCGATGAGTACGATCTCATCATCGAGAAGGTTGGCCGGCCGCTGAACGTCACCGAGCTTGGCATTTTCTCGGTGATGTGGAGCGAGCATTGCTCCTACAAATCCACGCGCGCGCATCTGGTGAAATTTCCAACCAAGGCGCCGCACGTGATCTATGGCCCTGGTGAGAACGCCGGCGCTATCGATATCGGCGAAGGCTGGGCGGCCATCTTCAAGATGGAGAGCCACAACCATCCAAGCTTCATCGAACCCTATCAGGGCGCGGCGACCGGCGTCGGCGGCATTTTGCGCGACGTGTTCACGATGGGCGCGCGGCCGATTGCGCTGATGAACGCGTTGCGCTTTGGCGAGCCGGAGCATCCGAAGACGCGCCGCCTTGTCGATGGCGTGATCTCTGGCATTGCCGGCTACGGCAATTGCGTTGGCGTTCCCACGGTGGGCGGCGAGACCAATTTCGACAAACGCTACAACGGCAACATCCTCGTCAACGTGTTTTGCCTCGGCATCGCACGCACCGATAAAATCTTCACCAGCGCCGCAAAGGGCGCGGGCAATCCTGTCGTCTATGTCGGCGCCAAAACCGGCCGCGACGGCATTCACGGCGCGACCATGGCGAGCGCCGAGTTCGATGACGACAGCGACGCGCAGCGTCCGACCGTTCAAGTCGGCGATCCGTTTCTGGAAAAGCTGTTGATCGAAGCGTGCCTCGAATTGATGGCGACCGACGCCATCATCGGCATCCAGGACATGGGCGCCGCCGGGCTGACCTCGTCCTCGGTTGAAATGGCGTCGAAAGGCGAAGCCGGGATCGAACTCGATCTCGACACCGTGCCGGCGCGCGAAACCAACATGACGCCCTACGAATTCATGCTCTCCGAAAGCCAGGAACGCATGTTGATGACGCTGAAGCCGGGCCGCGAGCCGCAGGCGAAAGCGATCTTCGAAAAATGGGGCCTCGACGCCGCCGTCATTGGCCGCACCACCGACACCGGCCGCCTCGTACTCAACTGGCACGGCGAGACGGTATGCGATTTGCCGCTCGGGCCGTTGGCGGACGAAGCGCCGAAATATGAGCGCCCTTATGTCGAGCCGCTGAAAGCGATCCCGCTCAACGCACAGCAAATCGCCGCGTTGGAAGAGGGCGCCGGCGATTTCGTCGGCGTGATGAAGCGTCTGCTGGCCGCGCCGGACATGGCGTCCAAGCGGTGGATATGGGAGCAATACGATCGCCACGTCCAAGGCGACACGATTGCCGATTCCGGCGCCGACGCCGCGATCGTGCGTTTGCCCGGCGAGAAACGCGCTTTGGCGATGACATGCGATGTTACGCCCCGTTACGTCGAGGCGGATGCGCGCGAAGGCGGCAAGCAAGCCGTGGCGGAAGCCTGGCGCAACCTCACCGCTGTGGGCGCCAAGCCGCTGGCGGTGACCGACAATCTCAATTTCGGCAATCCGCAGCGCCCGGAGATCATGGGCCAGATCGTGCACGCCATCGAAGGCATGGCTGAGGCGTGCCGCGTGCTCGATTTCCCGGTAATCAGCGGCAATGTCAGTCTCTACAACGAGACCAATGGCCAAGCGATCTTGCCTACGCCCGCGATCGGCGGCGTCGGCATTCTGCCCGACGTCACCCGCCGCGCCGACGCTGACGCGATGAACGCAGGCGACTCCTTGGTGCTGGTGGGCGAGAGTCGCGGTCATCTCGGTCAGAGCTTCTACGCGCGCGAAGCACACGGGCTTGGCGGCGCGGCCCCGCCCGTCGACCTCGCGGTCGAAAAGCGCAACGGCGACGCGGTGCGCGCCTTGATCGTCGATGGGTTCGTCAAAGCCTGCCACGATCTGTCCGATGGCGGCTTGGCGTGCGCGGCCGCTGAGATGGCGTTGGGCGCGGATGTTGGCATCACGCTAGGTTACCAAGGCGATCTGAGCGATGCGGGTTTTCTCTTCGGCGAAGATCAAGCGCGTTATCTCATCGCGTTGGCGCCGCAACAGCTCGACGCCGTCGGCGAGCGGCTGAAGCGCGCCGGCGTGCCGTTCTTGGTTGTAGGCGAAGCGGGCGGTCGCGATCTTGCCTATCTCGGCGCCTCAACCGAGCGCCAGCGCGTCGCGCTGGACGAGCTCCGGCATATCCACGAAGGCTGGCTGCCCTCCTATATGAAGGTCGCGCATTAGCGCTCTAACTCCTCACCCGCTTGCGGGGGAGGTGGCGAGCGTAGCGAGCCGGAGGGGGCGCGTCTGACCTGGTTGACGCCCGCCCCCTCAGTCATCACGCTTCGCGTGCTGACAGCTCCCCCTTAAACGGGTGAGCAGTTTGGGGCGGCGACCAGTGCGAGACGACGAGCGCCAATCTCGAACATATGCCAAGACATTGCGCCGAACTATGTCTCGCGCGGAAGCATTGCTATGGTCCTATATTCGGCGGCGCGCCCTGAGCGGCGCGCGTTTCCGAAGGCAGCACCCTGTCGGTCCCTACATCGCCGATTTCGCATGCCTGCAAGCTCGGCTGATCGTCGAAGTAGATGGCGCAACGCATTGGACCGACTCGGAGCTTGCGCATGACGCGCGGCGCACCAAATTCCTTGAGGCGCGCGGTTGGCGTGTGCTTCGCGTATCGAACACTGATGTCTACGAAAACTTGGATGGCGTTTGGCGCGCTATCGTTGAGCTGATACCCCCTCCCGCCGCTTCGCGGCGACCTCCCCCGCAGGCGGGGGAGGAGTAAGGTCTCATCATGTCCCAGTACAATTACGACCTCTTCGTTATAGGTGCGGGTTCGGGCGGGGTGCGCGCGGCGCGGCTGGCGGCGCAGGGCGGCGCGCGCGTGGCGATCGCGGAAGATTATCGCATCGGCGGGACATGCGTGATCCGCGGCTGCGTGCCGAAAAAACTGCTCGTGTACGCCTCCGAGTTCAGTCAGGCGTTTCGCGACGCCAAGGGCTATGGCTGGACCGTCGACTGGGCGCGCTTCGATTGGCAGACATTGCGCGACAACGTGCAGATGGAAGTCAGCCGTCTCTCAAGCATCTATCGCGCCAACATGGAGAAGGCGGGCGTCAAGATTTTCGACGACCGCGCGACCTTGGTCGACGCCAATACCGTGCGCCTCACCGGTGAGGGCGCGGCGATCAGCGCCGAGCGCATCCTCGTCGCCACCGGCGGGCACGTGACCCGCCCGCGCGACCTCAAAGGTCACGAATTGGCGATCACCTCGAACGAAGCGTTCCTGATGGACGAATTGCCGGCGCGCATCTTGATCGTCGGCGGCGGCTACATCGCCGTGGAATTCGCCACCATCTTTTCCGGCCTTGGCGTTGAAACCACCCTGGCTTATCGCGGCGACGTCATCTTGCGCGGCTTTGACGACGATGTGCGCAAGCACGTGCAGGAGGAAATGCGTCGCGCCGGCGTCAATATCGTCACAGAAACCGTGATCAAGGAGATCGCCGCGCTGGCGGATGGCAAGCGCTTGGCGACGCTCTCGAACGGCATGCGCCTTGAGGTCGATCAAGTGATGCTGGCGGTCGGGCGCGAACCGAACACGAAGGACATGGGGCTCGATCAAGTGGGCGTGCAGCTCACGCGCGCGGGCGCCATCGAGGTGGACGATTATTCGCGCACCAATGTGCCGTCGATCTTCGCCCTCGGTGATGTCACCGGACGTTTGAACCTAACGCCCGTCGCGATCCGCGAAGCGCAAGCCTTCGTCGAAACCGAATTCAACAAGCGCCCGACAGCTTTCGACCGCGCCGACGTCGCGACGGCAGTGTTTTCGCGCCCCCCGGTGGGCACGGTGGGCTTGAGCGAGAGTGAGGCGTTGCAGCGCGGCGAGGCGCGCATCTTCAAAACCAATTTCCGGCCGATGAAGAACATCATCGCCGGCAACGAGCAGCGCACTTTGATGAAGCTGGTCGTCGACGCGAAAACCGACCGCATGCTCGGCGTCCACATCGCCGGCCCAGACGCCCCCGAAATGATCCAGCTCGCGGCCGTTGCGGTGAAGGCTGGTTTGACCATGGCGCAATGGGATGCCACGTGCGCCGTGCATCCCACGGCGGCCGAAGAACTGGTGCTGATGCGCTGAAACACGTTTTTCGGGGCGCCGCGATGCGGCGAACCCGGGACCCATATTGAGCCAGACTCAATCGTTGAAGCGTGGGCATAAGAAAAATGCCCCCCACCTGGCGGTGAGGGGCTTTGATCGTTTAGTGCGTTGATCGTTTAGCGCGGGCCGCCTTCGAGCCGGCGGTCGCCGTCGCGGCGATAGTCGCCATCGCGATAGTCGCCATCGCGGCGGTCGTCACGCCGATCGTCGTTCCAATCGTTGTCGTCGCGACCGCGTCCGTCGCGATAGCGGCGGTCGTCGTCGTTGTTCCAGCCGCGATCGTCGCGCTCGTAGCGGCCGAAGCGGTTGTAGCCGCGGTCGAAATCGCGCGCTTCGCGATAGGCGTAGCCGTGGCTGCGCAGGTGCGGCGCGAAGATGCGGTCAATCGGGCGCCGCGAGCGGCCGTCGAACACGAACACGACGCAGCCATTGCGGTTGCAGCGATCGGTGTAGGCGTAGGTCAGACCGGGGCGGAAATGATATGGCCGATCCAGCAAGCGGTAGAACATGCGGTCACCGCGACCGACGGTGAAGCTGCGGCCATCGTTGCGGATGGTGATTTCGGCGCGGCCACGGTGGCCATCGCGCCAGCCATCGCCACGGCCACGATCGTTGTGATCGGCGGCGGCTGGCAGGGCGCCGAATGTCAGCGCTGCGGCGAGCGCGGCTGCGAACAGCTTGGTTTTCATCGGAAAAGCTCCCAGAAGTGTGACGTTTCTTGGCGTCTTGTTGTCAACTTCCCTCGAGCGACAAACTCTCACCTGCGCGCTGAACGGGGCCTGAGCGAAACATTCGGATTGCAGAAGCTCACATGCGGGCTTTGCTTGACCCTTTGTTCACCAAAAACTAACCGTCGCCTCTCCACCGTCGATCGCTCTGACGAGCACATTTTGAGAGGGGGCTAGAATGCCCGCGCGGCTGGTTTCGGTTATCAATATGAAGGGCGGCGTCGGTAAATCGACGACGACCGTTTCGCTCGCCGAAACATTGGCGTTGCATCAGCGGCGCCGCGTTCTGATCGTCGACCTCGATCCTCAGACCAACGCCTCGATCATGGTGGCGGGTCCGGAAAAGTGGAACGCGATGCGCGAAGCGGAGCGCACACTCGATTTCTATTTCGAGTCCTACATCGTTCAGCAGCGCCCCAAACCGTTCAAGCAATTGATCGAGCCGAAGGTCACCGATCTTAAGGGCAAGCCGGATGTGGCCTTGTGCGCGTCGGCGCCGGAGTTTCGCATTGTCGAGCGCGATCTGATCGAGAACTTCGTCAAGAAGGGCTATCACATCGACGCAATCCAGAAATGGATCTGCGAGCGCTTCGCCAACGGCATCAAAACCGTCATCAACGATTACGATTACATTCTGATCGATTGTCCGCCCGGTATTTCGCTGTTCGCGGAAGCGGCGTTGATCGCGGCGGATGCGATCCTGGTGCCGACAATTCCCGACTACGTGTCGCGCTTGGGCCTGATCACGTTCCGCAAGCGCGCGCTGCGCCTCATTAACGAGCGTCGCGGTGGGCCGTCGCAATTGTTTGTCGTCGCGACAAAGTATGATGAAAGTTTCTCGCTGCACCGCTCGGAGGCGGCGCTGCTGAAGGACAATCTCGGCGAAGCGATGTTCGATGTGCGCATCACTCAGCACGTCGATATCGCCAAGGCGGCCGAATGGGCTGAGCCCGTTCGCACCTTCGATCAAAAGTACGGCGCGATGGCGCCGGTTGTTGCCAAGCTCGGCGAAGAATTCGTGAGCAAGGTGGATTTGGCGCCGGCCCTATGAGCCTGAACAAGACGCTGGACCGTTTGTTCGACGAAATTCGCCGCGAGGCGAAGCGCAATCCTGATTTCGCCAATCGCCTCGACGCCGTGCTGCGCCTGCATGACTCGCGCCGTGACGTGCCAGACGACGTGGTTGAAGAGATCGCAACGCCAGCCGCTCCATCCATCAAATCAGCGCCGAAAGCTCCCGCCAAAACCGCGCCGGTCGAGCCAATCACGGAAGCAAAGCCGCCGATCGCCGACGGCGCGGTTGAGGCGCCAGCACTCAATCCTGTTGGGCTCTACCAGCGCGATGGCGAAAAGGCGCTGACCGAAGCGCTCGAAGATCTCGGCCTGCCGGCGCTGCAAGCGATGGTGGCCGAGCACAATCTCGATCCTTCGGGCGCCACAGCCGACCTCGATCGCGACGGCCTCTGCGCGCACGTGCTCGCGCAAGCCAAAAAGCGCGCCGAACGCGACGCCAAGATGTTCGATTACTAAACTCCGATATCTCTCATTCCGGACGCGCGGCACGCGCGAGCCGGAACCCAGAGCAACCGGAAATGCGTTGGCCCTAGGTTCCGGGTCTCCGCTGCGCTTCGCCCGGAATGAGAGGGGTCAAGAAAGCAACGCGTCCAGCATTTCCGGAACAAACGCGCGGCGCTCGCGGTCCCAGATCGGGAACGCGCCGGCGAAGTCCCACGCACACCAGGCCGCGCCTTCGGCTTCGAACGCACGCCGCACCGTCCGCGTCCATAGCGCGCGTTGCGAGAGAGGCAGCGCGCGGTTGACGCCGAATTCGCCAAGCTGCAACGCAAATCCATGTTGTTCGGCCCAGGCCGCGGCGCGTGCGGCGTGTTGGGCGATCGCTTCCAGGTCGCGATCCTCGCCCCACGCGCGCTCGAAGCGCGGCGCGTTTTCGCCCAGCCATTCGGCGTTCTGATGCGTGAACGCGTGCGGCTCGTAATAGTGGACGCTGACGGCGATGTGCGCATCTTCAGGCGGCGTCCAATCGGCCAACGCATCAATCGCGTTCCAATTGCCGGGGCCGAGCACGACCAGGCGGTCCGGGTTGGAATCGCGGATGGCGATCAGCACTTGGCGTTGCAGTTCGCGCAAACGCGCGCCGCGCCAATGATCGCCATTGGGTTCATTGAAAGGTTCAAAGATCAGACCGCTCGGCGCGCGCCGGTAGTGCCGGGCAATCTGGCGCCAAAGCGCGAGAAAACGATCACGATGCGCTTCAGGTTCGGCGATCAGCGCGTCGTAATGGTGGCTGTCGAGCTGCACCTTCAGCCCGCGCGCGAGAGCGTATTCAACAATGGCGTCCACGCGGTCGTAGAATTCCGGCGCAATGGCGAACGGCGCTTCGCCGCCGGCATGCGCATCCCAGCGCACCGGCAGGCGTATGCCGTCAAAGCCGGCGTCGGCGATGGCGTCGAGGTGGGCGGTTTCGATCCGGTAGCCCCAATCGCCTTCGTTCGGCGCTTCGAGCGCATTGCCCAAGTTCACGCCCCGGCGCATCGGGAACGGCGCGGCGGCCGGCACGCTGGCGGCGGGGCTGCATGCGGCGGCGGTGACCGCGAGGAGGGCCTGTCGGCGATTCACCGCGCCAACGTAGCATTGGATCGGCCAAGCGTCTGGGATGACGGGGCCGAAAAAGCCGGCTAACACCCGATCCATGTTCGACAAAATCCTGATCGCCAACCGCGGCGAGGTCGCCGTCCGCATCATCCGCACCGCGCGGCGGCTCGGCATCAAGACGGCCATCGTCTATTCCGAGGCCGACCGCGATAGCCTGGCGGTCGAGATGGCCGACGATGCGGTGGCGATCGGTCCTCCGCCGGCGGCGCAATCTTATCTGGTGATCGACAAAGTGGTGGATGCGGCGCGCCAAGTCGGCGCCGATGCGATCCATCCGGGCTTCGGCTTTCTGTCCGAGAAGGCCGAATTCGCCGACCGCCTGTTGGCGGAGAAGATCACCTTCATCGGCCCCAACCCGCACGCGATCCGTGCCATGGGCGACAAGATCGAATCGAAGAAGGCCGCTGCGGCTGCGGGCGTATCGTGTGTGCCGGGCTTCATCGGCGAGATCGAAGGCGTCGATCACGCGATCCAGATCTCGGAAGAGATCGGCTATCCAGTGATGATCAAGGCCAGCGCCGGCGGCGGCGGCAAAGGCATCCGCGTTGCCTACAACAAGAAGGAAGTGCAGGAAGGCTTTCCCGCCGTCCGCGCCGAGGCCAAAGGCGCCTTCGGCGACGATCGCATCTTCATCGAAAAATTCGTCACCGCCCCGCGTCACATCGAAATCCAGGTGATGGGCGACAAGCACGGCAACGTCGTTCACTTGTTCGAGCGCGAATGCTCGATCCAGCGTCGCAATCAAAAAGTGATCGAGGAAGCGCCGTCGCCTCTGTTGGACGAGAAAACGCGCATGGCGATGGGCGAGCAAGCCTGCGCGTTGGCGCGCGCGGTGCAGTATGACAGCGCTGGCACCGTCGAGTTCGTCGCCAGCGGCGCCGACAAGAGTTTCTATTTTCTCGAGATGAATACGCGCTTGCAGGTCGAACACCCGGTGTCGGAGATGATCACCGGGCTCGATTTGGTTGAACAGATGATCCGTTCTGCGGCGGGCGAGAAGCTCGCGTTCAAGCAAAAAGATCTGAAGATCAAAGGCTGGGCGATTGAGAGCCGCATTTACGCAGAGGATCCCTATCGCAATTTCCTCCCCAGCATCGGCCGCCTGCGCGCCTATCGCCCGCCTGCCGAGGGCAAGTTCGGCGACGTCACCGTGCGCAACGAAACCGGCGTGCGCGAGGGCGACGAAATCTCGATGTATTACGACCCGATGATCGCCAAGCTCGTCACGCACGCGCCGACGCGCTTGGCGGCCATCGATGCACAGGCGCGCGCCCTCGATCAATTCGTGATCAACGGCATCCAGGACAACATCCCGTTCCTCGGCGCGGTGATGGAGGAAAAAGAATTCCGCGGCGGCGACATCACCACCGCCTACATCAAGAAGCAATTTCCCGAAGGCTTTGCCGGCGTCGAGCCGACGAAGGGGCAGGAGACGTTGTTGGTGGCGTGCGCGGCGTGGGCGCGGGCGTTCGCGGCGACGCGCGCTGCGCAAACCAGCGGCCGCTTGAATGGGCTTGGTGCGGGGCGGCGCGAGTGGGTGGTGATCTTGAACAAGAAGCATCATGCGTGTTCCGTCGATCTCGACAATGCCGGCGCAAAGGTGCGCATCGACAACAAGGATTATCGCCTCAACACCCAAGCACGCCCTGGCGTGCGTGTGATAGAAGGCGATTTCAACGGCGCGCCGTTCGCCGTGAAGATCAAGGTCGCGCCTGACGGCTATTCGCTGCGGTTGCGCGGCGTTTCGGCTTTGGCTCTGGTGACAAGCCCGCGCGGCGCGGAATTGCACAAGCGCATTCCGGAAAAGCAGAAGGCCGATACCTCCAAGCTCATCACCTCACCTATGCCGGGCCTCGTCGTTTCGATCGACGTAAAGGCGGGGCAGGAGGTCAAGGAAGGCGAGGGCGTGGCGGTGGTTGAGGCGATGAAGATGCAAAACATCATCCGCGCCGAACGCGATGGCGTGGTGAGCAAGGTGCATTTCGCCGCTGGCGCCAGCGTTGCCGCCGATGAAGTTCTGATCGAGCTGAGCTGAACGCAAAGAAGGCCGCGCGAACGCGGCCTTCTTGTTCTTGTCGAGCGGCGTCGCTTAGGCGGCCGTCTTGTTCTTCGTCGCGTAGTCGATAATCGCCAGCAGCAGGAAGGCCGCGCCAACCGCGCCGAGGATCACAGCGGGGACCGCCATGCCGTGCTCGAAGTGGCCGTTGAAATCGCCGGCCAGATAGCCCGCCGCGAGCAGGCCGCCCGCCAGCGCCAGCAAGATCACGCCGTTGCCGAGGCTCTTGCGGGCGCGGTTGCCCTCTTGAAGCATGTCGTTGGTGAGTTGCGAAACCAGCTGCGGGTCGACGGCTTGGCCGCGATCCAGCGCATGGGTGATCAACGTGTGGGCCGAGCGTTTGGTGCGTTCCTTGGCCAGAACCGGCACCAGGATCACCGACGCCAAGAAGGCGAAAAACACAAATGGCACAAAGATATCGGCTTCCATAACATCCCTCCGTGTCAGGGCAATTGGCCCTATTACGGACACAGATGCGCCGAATGCGCGGACTGGATGCGGGACGCTCGAAAAAGCTACAATTAGGCTTTGGCGCGGACGGCGACGCGGTCGGCCGGCACGGGCGCACGGGTGGCGGTGCGGTCGGCGGCGCGGACGATTCGCAGCACCGGCGCGTCGGCGCGCTTGGCGGTACGGTCGGCCGGCGGTTTTATCGCACGCATCATCGGATCACCTTCGATGCATTCACCTATGTGCGTTCGCGCGCGGCGCACATTAGGTCTGATGGATTAGAACGATGCGTGTCGTTCGCGCCTCACGGCGGCGACGCGATTTCGGTTTGCCCAAAGACAGTGTGAAACGACGCACGCAACGCAGCGTCGGCGTCGCCCATCGTCACCGGCAAACCAAGATCGACAAGACTGGTGACGCCAAATTGCGGTCCGCTGATGCCGCACGGCGTGATGCCGGAGAAATGTTCGAGCTCAGGTTCCACGTTGAAAGCGATGCCGTGAAAGCTCACCCATTTGCGCAAGCGCACGCCGATGGCGGCGATCTTGTCTTCGCGCGCCCAGCCTGGCCCTTTGCGTTCAACCCACACACCTACGCGGCCTTCGCGCACTTCGCCTTTGACGTTGAAGCGATCCAGCGCACCGATGATCCAAGCTTCGAGATCGGCGACGAAGCGCGTCACGTCGCGGCCGCGTTCGCGCAAATCGAGCATCACATACGCCACGCGCTGGCCGGGGCCGTGATAGGTGAACTGGCCGCCGCGACCGGTTTGGAAAACCGGGAAGCGATCGGGCGCCAGCAAGTCTCCCGGCTTGGCGGAAACGCCGGCGGTGTAGAGCGGGGGATGTTCCAATAGCCAAACGAGCTGCGGCGCACGGCCTTCGGCGATGCCGGCGGCGCGCGCTTCCATAAACGCCACGGCGGTCTCGTACGCGACGAGGCCAGGCGAGGTGGCCCATTCGATCCGTGCGGTGTCGTTCACGCCCTCTCAACCCTTTCAGGTTCGACTTGTGACTCGTTTAAGTGGGGCGCGCACGTGTCAGAGAGAACCCAGGTCCATTTGGTTGACGTCGAGATTTCTGTGGTGCTCGGGCGTTGCCACATGCCGATGCAGCAATTGCTGCGGATGGGCCGGGGGGCGGTGATTCCGCTCGATACCAAGGAATCGGACCAGCTCTGGATTTTGGCGGCCGGCCACCCGATCGCGAGAGGCGAAATCACCATCCAGGGCGAGCGCCTCTGTATCACCGTGACCGACGCCGCCGACGTTCACGAATTCAACGCCGCCGCGTAACCAGCAACCAGAACAAGTGCTTAGGCGCGAAAAAGTGGCGCCGGCCTGCACAAATGGTCTGGACGAATTCTTACCATTTTGTTCAGGTGCGCTTCAGGCGTGGGAAGCCAATGTCGAAATTGCGCGCTGAGCCAGCGCGTGTAACCCCGGGGGTTCATACCAACATGTCGCCTATCGCACGCATTCTGACTGCCGCCGCCGCTTTGGCCGCCGTTACTGCTGGCGTCGCCACCGCCCAGAATTTCAGCCTTAACCCGACCTACGGCACCCTGAACCTGACTGCGGGCTTCCAGCCCGATCCGCAGGTGGTCGCCGTGCAATCGGGCGGCAGCCTCAACGCGCAGACGCTCAGCTCGTCCTGCCGCGGCTTCATCGCCAACGCGCCGGACGTCCGCATCAATTACACGCCGGGCACCGGCCTGCCGTTGATCATTTCCGCCAACGCCTCTGCCGACACCACTTTGGTGGTCAATGGCCCGGATGGCTCCTGGTATTGCGACGACGATAGCGGCACTGCCGGCCTCAACCCGATGGTGCGCTTCAACAACCCGCGCGGCGGCCAGTACGACATCTGGATCGGCACCTATGGCAACGCCAGCCTGCAGCCGGCCCAACTCGCGATTTCCGAGCTGACCAGCCAATAAGGCCGATCGTTTCGGACCAATACAGAAAGGGCCGGGGGCACCCCCGGCCCTTGTTCGTTTCGGGCGGACCTGATAGGTCACCGCCCTTCCAGCCGGGGCGGTTCGCCGCCCCCAAAAAATGCGCTCGTGGCGGAATTGGTAGACGCACTGCCTTGAGGTGGCAGCGAGTAACATCGTGGAGGTTCGAGTCCTCTCGAGCGCACCAGCCTTCGCTCGCGCGAAGGCTAGCCGATCTTCAATCTGACAAACGCCATCGCGCCCTGCGGGTCGCCGTCGTAGCTGGGTTCGAGCGCGTCTGGGGCGAAGTGCTGTTGGGCTAACGCGCCGACGCCAAGCACGGCGTGGTCGTTCAAACGAAAATCGCGGATCGCGCCGAGCGAGATGCGGCCGACGCCGCGGACGGCGATGTGATCCAGTTCGTCGGTTTCGACCTGTTCGGCGCGTGCGAAAATCGTCCAGCGGTCGTTGGGATGGAGGGCGCCCTCGGCGAGCCAGGCATCCAATGAAACGCCGTCGCTGCGTTCCTTGTTGGAAAACGCGCCGGTGAGGGACCACCAGCCGGCTTCGCCGATGCGGCGCGTGTAGATCGCGCTTGTCGACCAGCGTGTTTCGTCTTCGTAAGGGTGCAACGCTTCGGGGCTTTCGATGTCGGCCCACGAGGCTTGCAGCGCGAGATTTGGCGTTGGGTTCCACGAGGCGCGTGCCGAGGTGGAATCGAGATCGCCGCCTTCGATGTCGAAGCGATCTTGATCGGGCTCGCGGCCGCGAAACTGCGACACTTCCAACTTCACATTGTCATGCACCCACCCGGCGGTGACGACGCCGAAGGTGATGTGGGTTGAATCAAACCAGTGGTGGCTGATGGGCGCTTCAGGCGAGTCCATCGCCGCCATGCGATGCATGAAAGCGGGTGGTCCGAACGCAGGCTCGCCCGGCAGGCCGGCGTAGATGAACATGCTGTCGTCCGCACTGAGTCGGTGCGAATAGGACGCCGAAAGCTCCATCAGCAGATCGTGCGGATGCTGGCGATCAACCAACGTATCGACGCCATTGGCCGTTTCGCCCGCCGCAAACAACAGCGGGTAGCCATCCTTGCCCATGAACGGATCGGGGCTGGCCATCGCGCGAAGATTCAGCGTGCCATCGGCAAAATCGCGCCGCGCCGCGCCCATCACCATGCCGGCCAAAAACGCTTTCTCGTCGCCACGCGGCCCGTCCTGCCAATCGTAGACAGCGTTGAGCAACGCATGACCCATAAGCTGCCATTCGCCCGCCTGCATGTGTACGCCGCCGTGGCTGGAAACATCCGGCTGCCACGCCGTGCCCGACGCATCGCGGCCCATCTCGTAATCGCCAAGCAGGCCAGTCATCTCGTTCATGTTGTGACCAGCGTGGGCGTCCGGCGTTTGTTGATGCCGAGTATGATCCATTTGGGAGTGGTCATGCGTCGGCGGCAGCGTCTGTGCTGGCTGCGCAGGTGCGTGCGCCGAATGATCGACGGGCGCTTGCTGCGCGGCGGCTGGCGTCGCGGCGGCAAAAGCGGTGGCGACGGCGATTGCAGCGTGTTTCATCGTTCACTCCGACCGAGGAGCTCGATCAACTCGGCGGCCTTCCTTCGCTGTTCGTTGACGTCGCCTGAGACGATCGCCGTCTCGATGCAATGGTTGAGATGGTCCTGCAGCATCGACGTTTCGACACGCGTGAGCGCCGCGCGGATGGCGCGGATTTGCGTCAGCACGTCGATGCAATAGCGGCCCCCCTCGATCATGCGAGAGACGCCACGCACTTGGCCTTCGATGCGCGAGAGACGATTCAGAAGTTGGCTGCGATCCGGTTTCATGGCGCCCAACTAATACCCTGCATGGGTATCGTCAAGTACCCCTATAGGGTATGCACTCGGGCTTGACGTAAGTCCCGGCGCGGCGTTTGAGAGGCGAAGCCCAGCGCGCGCCCCGAACCTCCGAGACCGCCGATGAACGACGACACCGAAACGGCGGCGGAAACGACGCACGCGCCGCCGTCCGAAAACCTGATTTTCCTCACCAGCGTGATCGGCGCCGCCGGCGATCACGATGCGATTTTGCTGCGCCGTTTGCTGGCCGACATGGATCCGGCCGATCTGGCCGACGTGGTTGAGCACGTGCCGCTCGAAACGGCGCTGACGATTGCGCGCTTGGTTGGGCGCCATTTGCCGGCGGAGTTTCTGGCCAATCTGAGCTGGGAGCGGCGCGAGGAAATTCTGCCGGAGCTGCCGGCCGATTATGTCGGCCGTGCGCTGGGCGAACTCGACACGGACGACGCTGCTGCGGTCGCCGCCGACATCGACGAAAAGCAATTGGGCGCCGTGCTGGCTGCCGCTGACGAAGATACGCGCCTTGTCGTCGAAGAAGCGCTGTCGTTCGAGGAAGAGACGGCCGGGCGTCTCATGCAGCGCGAATTCGTCGCCGCGCATGAGGGTTCGAGCGTGGGCGACGTGATCGATCGCATGCGCGCGGAATCGGCGGAACTGCCGGACGTTTTCTTCGAGGTGTACGTCGTCGATGCGATGATGCGCCCGGTGGGCGCGGCGCCCGTTTCGACTTTGATGCGGGCGACGCGCGAAACGGCGCTCGCCTCGATCATGCAGCCGGTGAAAGCGCTGATCCGTCCGGAGATGGACCAGGAAGAGGTGGCCCACACCTTCCAGAAATATCACATGGCCTCCGCGCCGGTGGTGGATGAAGCGGGACGGCTCACCGGCATGGTGACGGTCGATGACATCATCGACGTCGTCAGCGAGGAGGGTGAGGAAGACTTGCTGAAGCTGGCCGGCGTCAGCGAGGCCGCGCAGACCGACAACGTGTTTCGATCCGTGCGCGCGCGGGCGCCGTGGCTCGTCGTGAATTTGGGCACCGCTTTGGTGGCGGCAAGTGTGATCCGGGCGTTTGAGGGGTCGATCTCCGAACTGGTCGCGCTCGCGGTTTTGATGCCGATCGTGGCCTCGATGGGCGGCAATGCTGGGACTCAATCGCTGGCGGTTTCGGTGCGCGCCATCGCTTCGCGCGATCTCACCGATTCCAACGCCGCGCGCTACGTGATGCGTGAGGCGCTGACGGCGTTGTCGAACGGGGTAATCTTCGCGGTTTTGCTGTCGGCGATTGTGCTGTTCTGGTTTCACAATGGGTTGCTCGCGTTGGCGATGGCGTTGGCGATTCTGATCAATTTCGCTTGCGCCGGATTGGCCGGGACTTTGGTGCCGTTGACGTTGCGTCGCTACGGCGCCGACCCTGCGGTTTCCTCCTCGGTGTTCGTCACGTTTGTCACCGATCTCGTGGGCTTCCTGGCCTTCTTGGGCTTGGCGACGTTGATCCTCTTGAGCTGAGCCGCGCCCGCGCGCAGGATCGGCGCATAAAAAGCGGGGAGGGTTTTCGATGTACGATCATGGTCTGATCGCGCCGGTGGTGGCTCTGGTGGCGTGGAGCCTGGTGATGCTTGTTTGGCTTTACGCCACGCGCATTCCGGGCATGCGCAAAGCGGGCGTCACGCCGAACGATCCGCGCGGCAAGGCGGCGATGGATTTGCTGCCCGTTGGCGCGCGCAACGTCGCCAACAATTACAATCACCTGATGGAGCAGCCGACGCTGTTCTATGCGATCTGCTTTGCGCTGCAGCTGTTGGAGCAAACGCACGCCATCAATATCGGCTTGGCCTGGACTTATGTCGTGCTTCGGATCGTCCACTCAGTGTTTCAGGCGACCGTCAATATCGTGCCGGTGCGCTTCTTGATTTTCGTGCTGTCGACGATCGTTCTGGGGATGCTGACCTTCCACGCCGCCATCGCGGTGGGGATGGTCGACATCCACTTGCCGCATCTGGGCTAAGCCTTCGGCGGCAACCGTGAATCGTGCGCCTTGTGCGCCATCTCTTCGATCCAATCCATCGCTGCGACGCAGACGCCGGAGAAGATGAAGGTGAGATGGATGATCACGTACCAGCGCAATTGCATCTCGGTGTAATTGCCGATGTTCATGAAGATCTTGAGCAGGTGGATGCCCGAGATCGCGACGATTGACGCGATCAGCTTGATCTTCAGGCCGGAGAAATCGAGCGTGCCCATCCATTCGGGCCGGTCGCGATCCTTGTGCGCGGCTTCGATCTTGGAGACGAAATTCTCGTAGCCCGAGAAGAGAATGATCAGCACCAGATTGCCGGCGAGCGAGAGGTCGACCAGCGTCAGCACCAGCAGGATGATGTCGGTCTCGTCCATCGTCAGCACCTGCGGGGCCTGCAGGTAGAGTTCGCGGAAGAAGGTGACGATCAAAATGCCGAGCGCGGCGATCAGGCCGAGATAGACCGGCGCCATCAGCCAGCGGCTGGTGTAGATGATCCATTCGATCGCCGCTTCGAGAAACGGCGTGCGGTGGCGGTCGTCTTCGGTCTTGGCCATGATTCCCCTCGTTGGGCGGAAGCTAGGGAAGCTGGCGCACTTCCGCAAATCATCAGCCTCTGAGGACCGCCGGCTTCCAGCCGGCATGGTTGGGCTTGAAGAAAGATGCCGGCTGGAAGCCGGCGGTCCTCGGCGCCGCAAGAAATCGCGCAGCGCGTTTGGCGCGTGAACCGGGGTCGGTTCCGCGTTGGGTGGGCACAGGTTTGCGGGCGCTCGCTTAGGAGCTGTCGGGAGAGGCGGTGCGCGATAGCGGCGCGCTCCGCAGCGCGTCGGTTTGCGCCGCGCTGACGACCAGGCGCAGGGCAGGGCGCGTGCGCATGAAGCGCGCCAACTGGCGCGCGACGTAAAGCGCGAAATTGTCGAGCACCTGCTGGATGCGCGCGAGGCGCGCGTGCGGCGTGGCGCGTGCGAGCTTCGGCAGCACGTTGCGTGTGAGCTGGCGCGTGGCGCAGCCTTCGCGATGAGCGATGCGGAACCCGGTTGGCGCGTTGGCGCGCAGCACGCGGCGTGCGCGACGCGGCCCGATCTGCTCGGCGGCGGCGATGAACAGCATTTGCCGCAAGCGCCATTCAGCGTGCCTCAAGGTGTGCGGCGCTTCGGCTTGATTGCGTTGCCAGAGCCCCACCACGATCCACAGCACGAACCGCAGCCAGTGCCGCAGCAGGGCGGCGTAAGCGCGGAGCGCGTTTTGGTTGATGGGGGTGGGCGACGTTTTCATGCGCGCGAGTATGCGTGCGCCGACAAGTCGGTCGGATAGATTGCGCTCACATCTCCGGATTTCGCATGAGCGAAATCAGGGCGAGCGCTTGATGGGCTTGGTGTTTATGGGTCCCGGACTGCGCTGACCCGCATCCGGGAAACGGCGTGAAAAGCGGGGATAGAGCGGGTGTCTATCCAACAGAATCTCTGAGGACCGCCGGCTTCTAACCGGCATCTTTCTTCAATCCCAATCATGCCGGCTGGAAGCCGGCGGTCCGGGGCGGCGCTACTCGTCCATCTCCGCGATCCATTCGCGCATCAGCGCGATCGCGCGCGTATCGACGCGCTGGCGGCCGAGTTCGGGCATCATCACGCCAGGGTCGGTGCTCTGCATGCGATAGAGCAGGAAGGAATGGTCGGGGTCGCCGGGCGCGATGGCGAACTCCATTCCAGCCGAGCCGCGTCCTGCCGCGACTGGGCGCTTGTTGACGCCCCAGGCAATCGACGGTGACGCGCTCCAGCGCAGATCGAGGCCCGACGTGTGCGCCGGGCCGTCGGGATTGTGGCAGTGAGCGCAATTCACATCGAGATAAGCGCGGGCGCGGTCGTTCAGCGCGCCATCGGCAGCGTCGTAGGCGCTGGGAACGCGCGGCGCGTCGGCCGGCGCCGTATCGAGCAGCCCCGCCGCCTGCCAGCGCGCCAGTTGGTCGGCGCGATTGAGGTTGCGTGCGCTCGGGCCGATCGGCGTGAGCTCGCCGGCATGGTCGTGGCAGCCTTTGCATTGCGTGCGATTGGGCACTTGCCATTCGAGCGCGATGTCGGCGCCGTCTTCGTCGATGAAGCGCACCGGCAGATCGGCGCCGATGGGCGAGAGGCGCGCTTCAGTTTGCGCCTCGTTCCACACATAGGGCAACGCTACCCAACCCTCGGCGCGGCGGATCAACAGGCGCGTCTCAAGGAAGCGCACGTTCTCAGTCGGCCGGCGCATGTCGGGCGCGAAGGCGAAGGTCTTGATCAGCACAGTGCCGACCGGAAACTCGAACACGCCGTCGCCATTGTAGGCCGCGCGCGCGCCATTGGGCACGACCACGTAGCGGAACTTGAGCGCGCCGTCGGAATAGAGCGCGGAGTTGAGATCGTAGGCGGTGACGCCGGCATTGGCGTGGCGGGCGCCGGCATCGGTGAAGAAGCGATAGGCCGAGAGCAGCTCGGGCGCGCGCGTGGCGGCGATCGCGCGATGATCAACGCCAAGCGGGGCCTGGGCGGTCGCGCTCGCGGTGAGCAGCAGGGCGCAGAAGGCGAGCACAATAGAGCGCGCAACACTCCCCCTCCCCGCGAGGGGAGGGGGTCGGGGGGTGGGGTGATGCTCGCTCATGGACAGGTTCGCGATTGTTGTGTGCGTCGGCCGGGGAGAGCGGCGCTTCACCCCGCCCCCTGCCCCCTCCCCTCAAGGGGAGGGGGTGAAGTGAAAACTAATCGTCGATCTCCACACGCTCGGGCTCGGTGAGCGGCAAGAGCGGCGGCGGGGTTGGATCGGGCGCGGCTTCGGTCAACGGTGCGCCGGCGACGGTGACGCCGAGGGAAAGGAAGCTGCCGAAACCGGTGCGGGTGGAGCGATTGTCCCGCACGACGATGCGGACATTTTCGCTGCGCGGGTTGCCGCCGGTGGAATAGAGCGTGGCGCCATCCCAGAGCACGTCGGGGAGCGCGACGCCGGCTTGCGCCAGCAGCGCGATGTCGCCGGCCGGCGCGAAGCCGGTGGCGCCGAAGCGGTTGTTGCGGATCATGATGTTGCGGGGCAACGGATTGTAGTTCGCGTCCTGAAACTCGGCGCGATAGGCGGTGATGATCACGTTGGCGGTGCCGTGGTCGGCGATGTCGTTGTCGAACACGTGGACGTCGCGGTTGGCCATGATCAGAACGCCGGTGCCGGTGGGCACGGTGGCGACGATGTTGCCGGCGGGGGCGAAGTTCGGCGTGTCGTTGTCGACGATGGTGTTGCGGAACACGCGGATCGAGTGGCCGCCTTGCTGGGGCAGGCCGGGCAGGTCGAACACCAGCACGCCGCCGGTGTTGTGGGTGGCGGTGTTGCCGAAGACGTCGGCGTTGAAGCTGTTCTCGATCTCGATGCCGGCGACGTTGTACTCGGCGATATTGTCGCGGACGATGATGTTGCGCGACTGGCCGACATAAATGCCGGCGTCGGAGGCGCCGCGCGCGATCGAATCCTGGATCAGCACATTGGTGCAGTTCACCGGATAGAGGCCGTAGGCGCCGTTGTCGGGGTTGGGGCCGCGCGTCCATTCCGCGCGTACGCCGCGGAAGGTGATCCCGGTGCAATCGCGCGCCTTGATCGCGTCGCCGCGCGCGTTTTCGACGGCGAAATCGCGCAGGGTCACGCCGTTGGCGGTGACGAGGAGGCCCTCGGCGCCGCGCCGTTGGTTGGTGAAGGAGAGGATTGAGCGCTCGTGGCCTGCGCCGCGCACGGTGACGCGATCAGCGTCGAGCGCGAGGCCGGCGCTGAGTTCGAAGCGTCCGCGCGCGAGCTGGATGGTGTCGCCGGCTTGCGCCTCGACGAACGCGGTCTGCAGCGCTTGCTCGGCGCCCGCGCCAGCGCGAATGCGCCAGGTGCGCGCTTCCGCGGCGCCGGCCATGACCAGAACCGCGAGCGCGGCGGCGACGAACTTCATGGAACCCCTCCCTCGGCGCGTTCGGCGCCGCTGGAGTCAAGTCTCGCCGCCGCGCTGCCGCGTGTAAAGGCGCGGGGTGGTTAGTTTGGCTGTGCGGGCGCGGCCGGCGTTGCCGCTGGCGCCGCTTCCGCCGCGGGCGCGGCGGGCGCTGCGGCCGCCACTGCTGGCGCGGGCGCATCCGGCGTCAGCACAACGCGCAGCGGGTTCGGCACCAGATCTTGCGTCGCGCCGTTGTTGCCGTCGATCGCCGCGCCGATGAGGCCGCCGACCAGGACGTTGCCCGCCATCGCCGCGCCGCCGCCGCCGGCAGTCTCGTGCGTGACGGTGTGCGTGCTGGTTTGATAGCCCGGCTTGGTGATGGTGACGGTGAACTCGGATTCACGCGGCACGCGCGCGAACGTGCACGGCGTGGCCGGGCAGTGGAGCCCGTTGCTGGTCGCCACCACGGCGCCGCCCGGTTCGGTTTCGACGGTGAACGCTTGTGTGGTTCCGCGCGTAATCGTCGCGCATGCCGCCAGCGGCGCCAAAAGCGCCGCGACCAAAATCATTTTCATTGAGACTCCCCCCTTATGGCGCTCGTCCTTGGCGAGCGCGCGCGCATCCTACGGATCAAAGCGCGGGATGCAACGTAGAGGCGAAATTATGTAACGCTGGCTTCAGCCGCGATCGCCGCCGAAGCGGGCGACGATAGCGAGCAGATCGCGGACCATCTTCGGGTGGCGCGCAGCGACGGCGCCGCCAAGCACGGAGACGAGCAGGGTGGCGATCGGGTGCTCGCGCGCCAAGCCGCCGAGGCCGAGCGGCAGGGAATCAAGCAGCGCGCTTTGTTGCAGCGCCGCTTCACGCTCCTTGGCGCGCGCGCGCAGAATGGTGATCCACGCATAGAGGCCGACGATCAGCGCCGAGGCGCCGGCGACGATCGCGGCGGCGCCGGCGGAGCCCACCTCGGGCTCGACCAATGCATAGAGCGCGAAGCCGCCGGCGAAGATCGCCATCGCCGCAGCCGCGCATGCGGCGGCGGCTGCCAGCATCGAAGTGGCGGCGCGATCGAACACTAGCGGCGGCCGCTGATCAGCATGCCGAGCAGAAGGCCGACGCTGAGCGCGGTGGCGGCGACTGCGATGGGGCGCTCTTTGAATTGCTTGCGCAGATAACGGTGGGTGACGTCAGCGCCTTCCTCGGCGGCTTCGACCACGGCTTCGAACGCGTCTTCGGCTTGCTCGCGCGCGGCGTCGCCGAATTCGGCGGCGGCGGCGCGGGCGCGGCTGCGCAGACCTTCGACTTCGACTTTACGGGGCATGGAATTCTCCTGAGGCCATCATTCTAATGGAGATTGGGAACGCTCGCGCGCGGACAAGCCCGCGTGGCGAAATGACCAAACCTTCACAACTGCGCTAACCCACCATCGCGCGCGCAAGTTCCACGATGCGGAGCGTCTCGCTCCAGAGATTGAGCGCGGGAATCTCCTCTGGGGCGAAGAACCGCGCTTCGCTGGCGTCATCGCCGGCGATGGGGTCGCCGCCGGTCCAGCGTGCGGCGTAATCGATCAGCACATAATGGCCCCAAGGCGGCGCGGCGGCGGCGGGGTCTGGTGCAATTGCGTTTACCACGTCGATCAGGCCGACGAGTGTGGCGTCGCAGCCGGTTTCTTCTTTGAGCTCGCGCAAGGCGGCGGCCTCGGCGGTTTCGCCCCACTCGATGCGTCCGCCCGGCAGCGACCACCCATCCTTGCGCGGCGGCTTCGAGCGGCGCACGAGCAGCACGTCTCTGCCTCTGAGGCAGACGATCCCAACGGCGGCGATCGGGGTGCGCGGGTTCGTTTCCATGCTCATGACGAGATGGTTTACTCTCCGCAATCATCGAGCGGGAGGCGCCGATGGCGCGCATGGCGATGTTTGTGGCGGTGGCGTTCGTTGCGCTCGCGGGCGCGGCGGCTGCGCAGTCAGGACGGCTGCGTGCGGCCGAGGTGCGTGCAGAATTGTTCGGCGTGGATCTCTCGGGCGTGGTCGAGACCTCGGGCGAACGATGGCGCGAGTGCATCGATCCGGCGGGCCGCACCCTCTACGAGATCGGAGACCGGCTCGATCAAGGGCGCATGCGCGTGCAGCCTTCGGGCGACGTCTGCTTCAGCTACCAGAGCACCGACTATGAGTCGGAGAGCTGCTGGGCTGTCCGCCGGGCGGGCGCGAACAATTATCGGTTCGGCGCCCCGGATGGGGCCGAAGTGCGAGCGCCGTTCCTGACGCTGAACGTCCGCCGCAATGTCTCGGAATGTGTGCCGAGCCGACGCGTGCCGATCGCGTGAGTCTCAGGCGGGCTTGAGCGCGCCCCACAATATAAAGGCGCCGATCACGATGAAGCCGCCGCCGGCGACGATCTTCAGCATCGGCCCTTCGACATACTCGCGCGCGAACGAGCCGGCCAAGGTGGCGATTCCCGCCGAGGCGACTAACGCCATGGAAGAAGCGAAGAAAATCAGCCACGGCGAACGCTGGCCTTCGGCGGCGAAGAGGGCGGTGGCGAGCTGCGTCTTGTCGCCGAGTTCGGCGACGAAGACGGAGAGGAACACGGTGAGGAAAGCTGTCATGGCGCCGAGCTAAGGGCGGCGCGTGCGACGCACAAGGGCGCTTATCGCCACCCCCAAAAGCAAGATGCGCGACGCTTTCGCACCGCGCATCCTGTGGGCTTACACCCTTTGTCTTGTCCGAACGCCTAGCGAAGTTTGCTCGGCGTCCGTTCGGCTACGATCACCGACCGCGCTTCGCCTTCGCCTTCTTGGCGGCTTTGCGAACGGTCTTCTTCGCCTTCTTGGGAGCGGCCTTCTTGGTCGCTTTCTTCGCAGCCTTCTTCGCTTTCTTAGCCATGCCCTGGCTCCTTTTTGTTACGGCAACACAGCCGCAGTACATCGCAAAAATATTTTGTGCAAGCGTGACCGTCATTGAAAAAATTCGAGTGGTCGAATTTGCAACAATGAGTCGCGCCGCAAAAACACTACGACGGCGGCGAGCTGTTGGATCGATTCGTTGTTGAACGCGAGAGGCGCGACGCGCGGATGCGCGTGCGTGTTACTGCAACAGCACGCGCGGGTTCATCACGTTGAGAGGGTCGATCGCGCGTTTGATCGCGCGCATCAGCGTCAGCGACTCGGGCGATTTGAAGCGGGCGAGATCGGCGACTCGGGCCGTGCCGATGCCATGCTCGGCGGAGATCGAGCCGCCCATATCGGTGGCGATGATGTTAACCCGTTCGGCCAGCGCGAGACCGGGGAAGCGCTCCGCATCCGATCTGGACGGCTGCATCAAGGTGTAGTGAAAGTTGCCGTCGCCCATGTGGCCGAAGGCGACGATGCGCACGCCGGGGCACATCGCTGCCGCCGCCGCATTGGCTTCGGCGAGGAACGCCGGCGTCTTCGATACCGGCACGCTGATGTCGTGATTGACTTGTGCGCCTTCGGGGCGATGGCCGGCCGAAATCAGCTCGCGAATGGCCCAGAAATCCCTTGCCTGGCCTGCGTTTTCCGCAATCAGCACGTTTTCAGCGTCGCCCGCGTCCAGTGCACCGGAGAGCGCGGTTTCGATCAGCGCGCGCAGACCATCGGCGCGTGCAGTTTCGAACTCGACGAGCACGATGTAGGGCGCGCCGGGCATCGGGTCGCGCGTGTTGGGGACGTTCTTGATGACGAGATCGACCGACAGCCGGTTCATGATCTCGAACGCCGAGACCGCGCCCGTCTCACCCTTCAGCCGATGCAGTAGAGCGAGCGCGTGCTCGGGCGTGGCGACCGCGGCGAGCGCGACGGCGTGACCGAGCAGGCGGGGGAAGAGCTTGAGCGTGGCGGCGGTGACGATGCCGAGCGTTCCCTCGGCGCCGATGAAGAGCTGCTTCAGGTCGTAGCCGGTGTTGTCCTTTCGCAACCCCTTCAGACCATCGAACACCGAGCCGTCGGGCAGCACCGCTTCGATGCCGAGCACGAGGTCGCGCATCATCCCGTAACGCAGCACGTGGACGCCGCCGGCGTTGGTCGAGATCAATCCGCCGATCGTCGCGCTGCCTTCGCTGGCGAGACTAAGCGGGAACATGCGGCCTGAGTCGCGGGCTGATTGTTGCGCGTTGGTGAGGATAAGTCCGGCCTCGGCGACGAGTGAGTCGTTGGCTGAGTCGGTCGCGCGGATGCGATTCATCCGCTTCAGCGAGACGAGCACCTCGCCCTGCGGGATCTGTCCGCCGACCAAACCGGTGTTGCCGCCCTGCGGCGTGATGGCGACGCCCGCTGCGGCGCACAATCGCACGACATCGCGGACCTCTTCGGTGCTCTGCGGCAGTGCGAGGCAGGGTGAATGGCCGCGATGCTTGCCGCGCCACTCCACCAAATGCGGCGCCAGCGCCTCGGATTCGGTGGTGAAGCCCTTGGAACCCAAGCGCGCGGCGAGCTTCTCGAACAATTCAGCGGACATCGGCGCAATCTAGCGCGGTGCGGCGGCGCGGGCGAGGCGATCGCGGATCGCTTCGCCCAAACCATGGTGCGGAATCGGCGCGACAGCGATGGCGGCGGCGCCCGCAGCGTCGAGCGCGCGCAAGTGAGCATAGAGATTGGCCGCCGCTTCGATCAGATCGCCGCTGGCCGAGAGCGTGAGCCCGCCGGGCGGCGCGGGCGCGGCGAAAGCCAGATACGATTCGCCCGCTTCAGGGCGCTCCGCATCCAGCCGCAGCGCCGCACGCGGCGCGTAATGGCTCAACATCATGCCGGGCGCCTCGATGGCGCCGCGCGGCGTGGCGAGCGGGCCGGTGATGGGTTCGATCTCGTCACGCGCGATGGCGCCGGGGCGCAGCAACGTGGCGCGGCCTTCGCCGTCGACGGCGACGATGGTGGACTCAAGCCCGATGCCCGCAGCGCCGCCGTCGAGCACCATGTCGACCACATCGCCCAGATCGGAGAGCACGTGCGTGGCCGTCGTCGCGCTGACATGGCCCGAGCGATTGGCGCTCGGTGCGACAATCGGCCCGCCGAAGGCTTCGATCAAATCGCGCGCGATCGGGTGCGACGGCGCGCGCAGCGCGATGGTGGCGAGGCCCGCGCAGGCGAGTTCGCAGACAACGCTCTCGGCGCGGCGCGGCGCGACGAGTGTCAGCGGGCCGGGCCAGAAGCGTTCGGCCAAGGCGCGCGCGTTGGGGTGAAAGGCGGCGTGGCGCTCGGCGTCGGCGAAGCCGAGCACGTGGGCGATCAGCGGATTGAAGTGCGGGCGGCCCTTGGCGGCGAACACGCGCGCCACCGCTTGCGGGTTCGCGGCGTCGGCGCCGAGGCCGTAGACGGTCTCAGTGGGGAACGCCACCAATTCGCCGCGGCGCAGCGCCTCGACGGCGTCCTCGATGCTCATGGCGCGCGTGTGGCGTCGACGCGCACGTTCACTTGCACCTGGCGTGAGATTTGGTCTTCGCCGTCGGCGTCCTTGCCGATGTCGAAATCCTGCCGGTCGATGCTGAGCGCGCCCGACATCGAGGCGCGATCGCCGTTGATGGTGAGCGTGAAGGGCAAGGTCGCGTTGCGGGTGCGGCCCTTGATGGTGAGTTCGCCGCGCGCTTCGTAGCGATCGCCGCCCTGGTGGCGGATGGAGCGCGTGACGAACGTGGCCTGCGGATGGTTGGCGGCGTCGAACCAATTGGCTGTCGGCAGATATTGCTCGTGCAGCGGGATGCCGTCGGCGGCGGAGGCGACATCGATGCTCACATTGGCCCGCGATTGCTCGAGGTTGGCGGGGTCGAAGCGGATGTCGGCGCGCCAGCGGTTGAACTGGCCGTTGATGCGGGTGTTGCCGGCGTCGTCGACGTAATCGAACGAAAAGCGGATCGCGCTTTGGCCGGCGTCGACGGTCCATGCCGATGCGGCGGCGGGTGCGATGGGTGTTTCGGCGGTCGGCGTTGGTGCGGCGGTGGTTGGCGCTGGCGCTGTCTCGGGCGTTGGCGCGGCGATCTCGATGGTGGACGGCGCAGCCGGCGGCGCAGCGGCGCCGAGTGTGGCGACGGTGTAGAGCGTCGCGGCGGCGGCGACGCCGATCAGCGCGAAGCCGAGGCCGAGGGCTGCGCCGCGTGCGGCGTTCTTTGGCGGCGTCGAGGTTTCGTTGGGCGCCTTCAGGCCGGGGACCATGTGCGCGAGCACTTCGTCGCGGTCGATGAATTGGTGCTTCAATGCCGCGCCGACGTGCAGCGCCGCCAAGCCGATGGCGCCGTAGGCGAGCAGCTTGTGGCTGAGGCCGGTGGCCTCAGCCACGGCGGCGCGGGTGGCCACCTCCGCTTCGCCGAGGCCAAACAAGCCGGGCACGCGGAAGAGGCCAAAGAAGTAGGTTGGGATGGCGAGCGGTGCGTCGTCACGCGGCGACCAGCCGGTCGAGACGTAGAGCCAGCCGGTGAGCGGCAAGCCGATCATCAACGCATAGAAGCCCCAGTGCGTCGCCTTCGCCGCGAGGCGCTCCCACGCGGGCATGTGCGCGGGCAGTGGCGGCGGCGGATTGGCGAGGCGCCACCCGAGACGCACGAGGCTGAGCGCGAGAATGGTGAGGCCGACTGACTTGTGCAGTTGGAATGCCGCATAAACGCCGGGCGCCGCCGGCCCATGCTCCATCGCTTCGTGCATCCACAGACCGAGCGGGATCATGAACAGGATCGCGAACGCGATCGCCCAATGCAGAATGATGGCGATGGCGGTGTAGCGTTGGGCGGCGGCGGCCATTTTAGTTCACCGCGCCGGCGGGGCTGGGGCCTTGCACGAATTCGGCTTCGATGACGATCTCGACGTCGTCGCTGACGCCGGCGTTGCTGCCGGGCGTCGGCAACAGCACGCGCATGCCGTACTCGGAGCGCTTGATCGAGCCCACCGCCGAGAAGCCGAGGAACGCGCCCGGCGCGCCCATCGGGTGCTGGCGATAGCCGGCGTTGAAGGTGACGTCGAAGCGGGCGGGATGGGTGACGCCGCGAATGGAGAGATCGCCGGTCATGCGTCCGGTGTTGGGGCCCGTGAGTTCGATCGCGGTGGAGGTGAAGGTGATCGAGGGATGGGTGGCCGCGTCGAGCCATTCGGAATTTTCGAGCTCGTCATCGAAGCTGCGGGCGCCGGGATATTCGGTGCGCACGGAATCGGCGGCGATGGTGGCGGTGACGGTCGATTGCGTCGGCTCTTCGGCGTTGAAGTTGAGCGTGGCGTCGAGGCCGGTGAGACGGATGGTGTAGTGCGAGAGGCCGAAATGGTTGGCGCGGATCACCACGCTCGAATGGTTCTTGTCGAGCGTGTAGGCGCCTGAGGGCGCGTCGACGGTGACGGCTTCGGGCAAGCTCGGCGGCGCCTCCGCAGCGGGCGGGGCGCAAGCGGCGAGCGCCAAAGCGGCGGCGGCCAGAGCGGCGTATTTCATAAAAGTCTCCTCGCGGGTCAGGATTTCACGAACTCGGCGGAGATCAAAATCTCCACGTCGTCGCCAATTGTCTGGTCGGCGATTGGGTTGCCGAGATGCGCGCCCCATTGGGTGCGGTCGATGATGGTGCGGCCGGTGAACGCGACCACGTAGCCCCCGCGCAACGGATCGACGCGGCCGCCTTCGAAGCGCGCTTCGAGTGTCGCGGGATGGGTGGCGCCATGCAGCGTGAGATCGCCGGTGATGAGACCCGTGGTGGGGCCGGTGGCGGTGATGGAGCGCGAGACGAAGCGGATGTCTGGATTGGCTTCAGCGGCGAACGCTTCGCGCGCGATCTGCTGATCGAATGTGCGCTGACCATCGCGGTTGAGCACGGCGGTGCTGACGGAGTTCGCGGCGATGGTGATGTCGACGCTCGAATTGGCGATGGCGGCGGGATCGAGATTGAGCGTGCCTGAGATGGTGTCGAAGCGTGCGGTGAAGGGGCTGAGACCCATATGGCGGATACGCCAGATAACGCTCGCGTGGCGGGCGTCGAGGCGATAGGCGCCGGCGGGCGCTTGCGTTGCGTCGAGCGAGGTGTCGCTCGCTTGCGGCAACACAGCGGGCACCGGAGAGCCGGCGACATTGGTGGGCGCGACAGCGACGGGCGCCGCCGGCAGTACGGCCGCGCAGCTGGCGACGAAGAGGGCGATGGGGAGGATCAGAGTGCGCATGATGCTTCAGTTCGAGCGCGCCAAACGCGGCAAGACCGTGACCGAGGGCGCTTCGTGCGCGCCCTCGGCCGGTCCGATCCTAAATAGGTTGTCAGGCGGCCTTGTTGAACTCGGCCTGGATCAAAATTTCGATCTCACGGCTGGCCACGCGATCCACGATTCCGCCTTGAACGCCCCATTGCGTGCGATCGATGACGGCGTGGCCTTCGAAGGCGATGTTGTGGCGTTGGCGCGCTTCGTTGAAGCGCCAGCCGTGATAGTTGACCTCTACGTCAACCGGATGCGTCTGACCGTTCATGGTGAGGTTGCCGGTGACGATTCCGCTGGTGGGCCCGGTGGTGCGCGCGCTGGTGGAGACGAACGTGATGTTGGGCGTGGTCTCGGCGCCAATGAAGCCTTGGATTTCGCGATCGAAGCCGCGTTCGCCGGCTTGATTGAGAATGCCGGTCGACACCGAGTTCGCGGCGATACTGATGTTCACCGACGAATTCGCGGGCGCTGTCGGATCGAAATTGAGCGTGCCGCTCAACGTGTCGAAGCGATAGGTTGAGAGCGCCATGCCGCCGTGGCGCAGGCGGAACACCAAACTGGCATGACGCCCATCGAGCGTGTAGGCGCCGGGAGAGGCTTCAGCGGCGTTGCGCGATACGGTCGCGTCGAAGGGAATGACGGGGCCGGCCTCGGCTACGGGTGCGCTCGGCGCTTCGGCTGACGGCGCGGATGCGCAGGCGCCGAGCAAAAGCGCAGCGGCGATGATCGTGTGACGCATATTGGTCCCCTCACTGGTTGCGTTCGGGCGCGGTCTAGCACGCCGCTGACGGGGAGGCATCGCCAGAGTTGTCAGCCTGAGCGGCATGGCTCACATCTTGGCGCACGAAATTGTGAACTGGAGCGTGCATGAGCTTCGTAGCGCCGATTGAAGAGCAGCGGTTCGCGCTGGAGGCGGCGGCCAATTTCTGGTCCGTGCGGCAGGGCGAGCGCTTCGCCGACCTCGATCAGGATTTGCTCGCCGCCATCTTGGAGGGCGCCGGCGCGCTGGCGGGGGAAACGTTGGCGCCGCTCAATCGCTCTGCCGACCGTGCGGGCGTGCGGCTCGCCGATGGCGTCGTGGCGACCGCGCCGGGGTTCAAGGGCGCTTACAATGCGTTCGTGGGCGGCGGCTGGCAGGGGCTTGCGGCGCATCCTGATCATGGCGGCCAAGGTTTGCCGCGCGCATTGGCGCTGGCGGTGTTCGAGACGGTGCAGGCCGCGAACATGAGTTTCGGTTTGCTGCCGATGCTGACGCTCGGCGCCATTGAAGCGATCGAGGCGCACGGCGCGCCCGATCAACGCGAGCTCTATCTTGGCAAGCTGATCTCCGGTCATTGGACCGGGACGATGAACCTGACCGAGCCGCAGGCAGGCTCCGATCTCGGCGCGATGACGACGAAAGCTGTGCCGCAGGCCGATGGCAGCTACGCCATCAGCGGCCAGAAGATTTTCATCACGTGGGGCGAGCACGATCTGACGCCCAACATCATTCATCTTGTGCTCGCGCGCATTGAAGGCGCGCCGCCGGGGTCGAAAGGGATTTCGCTCTTTATCGTGCCGAAGCTGCACGAGGACGGCGCGCGCAACGGAGTGCGGTGCATTGGCCTTGAGGAAAAGATGGGCATTCATGCGTCGCCCACCTGCACGATGGCCTATGAGGGCGCGATAGGTTGGCTGATTGGCGAGGAAAACAAAGGCCTCGCGGCGATGTTCACGATGATGAACGCCGCGCGCATCAATGTCGGCATGCAAGGCGTGGCGATTGCTGAGGCTGCCTACCAGAAGGCCCGCGCGTATGCGCACGATCGCAGGCAAGGCGGCGCGCTGATCGTCGAGCATCCCGACATTCGCCGCATGTTGCTGACGATGAAGTCCAAGATCCAAGCGGGACGCGCGATCTGCTACGCGACGGCGGTGGCGGCGGATGCGGGCGACAAGCCGCGCGAGGATTTGCTGACGCCCATCGCGAAATCGTGGTGCACCGATCTCGGCGTCGAAGCGGCAAGCCTCGGCGTGCAGGTACATGGCGGCATGGGGTATGTTGAAGAGGGCGGCGCGGCGCAATTCTATCGCGATGCGCGGATCGCGCCGATCTACGAAGGCACCAACGGCATCCAAGCGATCGACCTCTATGGCCGCAAGCTGTTGAGCGATCGCGGTGAGGCGATGCGCACGATGATCGCGCAGGCGCGCGGCGCGGCCGCTGGCGCCGATGCGCCGGTGGGCGCGCGGCTGGCGGCTGCGGCGACGGCGCTGGAGGACGCCACCGATTACATGTTGTCGGCGGCGCGTGCGGATGGGCTTGCGGGCGCCTCGGCATATCTCGATCTCGCCGGCGATACGTTCGGCGCGATGTTGCTGGCGCAGGGCTTGGCGCGGACGGGCGCGCATACGGCGCTGTCAGCCCGCGCCGTGGACGAGCAGCGCGCGCTGTTGGCGTTCTATGCCGAAACGACGTTGGCGCGGACGCCGTCGCGGCTGGCGGCCGTCAGAATTGGCGCCGCCGCCCTGGTTTCCCCAACGCTGGGCTAAGGTTTTTCCGCCGAGCGCCCATATTGTCGCCGTGGCGCAGAGGCTATGGTCGGGCCTGGAGATCGGTTTCATGTCGATGGACGGCCTCGAAGACGAAGCGGTCGCTGCCGAACGCGCGGCGCGGCCGAAGCTTGTGTATCCTCTGGGCGATCCGCCGCCGGCGGGGGAGGCGCGCGAGATTGCGCCTGGCGTGTTCTGGGTGCGCATGCCGCTGCCGTTCGCGCTGCAATGGATCAATCTGTGGCTGCTCAAGGACGGCGACGGTTGGACCATCGTCGACACCGGCATCGCCATGGAGCAAAGCCGCGAACATTGGCGCGCGATTTTCGACAGCACGCTCGCGGGCGCGCCGGTGAAGCGGGTGATCTGCACGCATATGCATCCCGACCACATGGGGCTCGCCGGCTGGATCACGCGTAAGTTCGACGCCGAGTTCTGGATGAGCCGGCTCGAATACATCACCGGGCGCATGCTGGTGGCCGATACCGGCCGCGAGGCGCCGGAAGAGGGCGTGAAATTCTATCGCGCCGCCGGCTGGGATGAAGATGCGCTCGATAGCTACAAGATCCGCTTTGGCGGCTTCGGCAAAGCGGTGTCGCGGGTGCCGGATTCGTATCGCCGCATCTGCGACGGCGATGTGATCGAGATCGGCGGGCGCGATTGGCGGGTGATCACCGGCAATGGCCATTCACCGGAGCACGTGTGCCTCTGGCAAGAAGAGGTGAAGCTGTTCATCTCCGGCGATCAGGTGTTGCCACGCATCTCTTCCAACGTGTCGGTGTTCCCGACTGAGCCCGACGGCGATCCGCTCGCCGATTGGATAAACAGCTGCAAGAAGCTGCGCGACGCTGTGCCGGGCGATGTGCTGGTGCTGCCGTCGCACAACGAGCCGTTCCTCGGGATGCATGAGCGGTTAGACAATCTGGTCGAGGGCCACGAGCGCGCTTTGGCGCGGGTGGAGCACCGCTTGCGGCAATCGCCGCGCCGCGCCGTCGATCTGTTTGGTGCGCTGTTCGCGCGCAAGATCGGGCCGGACTTAATCGGCATGGCCACAGGCGAAGCGATCGCGCATGCGAATTGTTTGATCGGGCGCGGGCGTGCGCGCCGTGTGCTCGATGGTGAAGGAGTGGCCCGCTATGAGCCCGTCTAACGCGCCCAATCCCGAACGCCGCTCCACTGCGGCCTTGGTGTGTTTCGTCGCTGGCGCCGTGTGTGTGACGTTGGCGTGGTTTCTGGGCGTTGGCGGGGTGATGACGATCGCTATGGGCGGTGGCGATCCGGCGGCCATCGGCGGCGGCTTGGGCATGGTGTTCGCGTTGGTGGCGATGACGTTCTTGGGCATTACGCTGCTGGTGATCGGCGGCGTGTGGATGCTGGGGCAGGTGGTGGCCGATCAGCGCGGCGAGGCCTCGGAAAAGCGCTATCGCGACGTCGAACGCTGAGGCTGTGCCAAACTGGGGCGCTTCTGGCGCTCTGAAGTGCGAATTTTCAGGAACATTCGTTACGCGGGAAATCATTCCTCAAGGCGTTTCTGCGAGAGTGTGCGTTCTTGCCGACCAAGAGCCGACGCCTGATGCCTGCGCACAAAGCCGTTCAATTCCTCGTTTGCGACGCGAACTACCATGCCCGCCGGCTTGTCGCCGACGTGCTGGGGAGCGCGAATTTCTACAACGTGGAGTTCGCCGTCGACGGCGCAGAACTGCTGCAGCGGACGGTCGAGTATCAGCCGCGCATCGTGGTGACGTCGTCGCGGATTCCGAACCTTTCAGGGCTCGAGTACACGCGCACGATCCGCGCGGGCTATCAGAACGTCAAACGCAACATGGCGATCATCGTCATGACCAACACGCCGACGCGGACATTCCTAGACGCCGCGCGCGAAGCCGGCGTCGATGAGATGCTGGTGCGTCCGTTCAATGGCGCGGCGCTGCTTGCGCGCGTAGAGGCTGTGTTGCTGCGACCGCGGCGTTTGATCGAAAGCGTGCTTTACACCGGGCCGTGCCGGCGTCGGCGTATGCTGGAAGATTACGGCGGGCCGCTGCGTCGGTTCACCGATCCGCTGGAATCGGCCGACAAGCCGCTTTGGGAAGCAGAGGCCAATCGCGAGCTGGTGCGCCAGTGCGTCGGCAAGATTGGCGAAACCGCGCGCGCTTTGGCGCCGGGCGATCGCCGCAAACTGCGCGATGTCTATTCCGCCGTGACCGAAACCGAGCAATTGGCCGACGACGTGCGCGACCAAGCCTTGGGCGACGCGTCGCGCTCGCTGGGCCGCTACATCAGCGCGATTGGCGCGGCGGGCGAGATCGAGCAGGACGTCCTGCAAACGCACATCGACGCGATGCAGAAACTGGGCGCGCTGAGCTCGGAATTTGTCGCCGAGCGCGAGCACCTGGCGCTTGGTTTGGTTGCCGTCGTCGACAAGCGCTTGGGACGCAAAGCAGCGGCCTAAACCGCCGCTGCATGGGGATGCGCAGCTTTTTTGCGCGTGACCTCAGTCACCTTCCGTGAATCGACCCGAGCGCCTATCTCCGCTTCGAAGAGGAGGGCGTTTGATGATTCTTTCCACCACGTTTGACGTGCATGGCCGCACGGTCGCGCGGCATTTGGGCTTGGTGCGCGGCAACGTCGTCCGCTCGCGCTTTATCGGTCGTGATATTGTCGCCGGCTTGCGCATGATCGTGGGCGGTGAGGTGCACGAGTATACCAAGCTGCTGGCCGAGAGCCGCGAGCAGGCGCTGGATCGCATGATCGAAGAGGCTACGCGTTTGGGTGCGGATGCGATCATCGGTTTGCGTATGGAAACCACCGACGCCGGCCAAGGCCAAGCGACGGAAGTGCTGGCTTACGGCACAGCGGTCACACTGAGCTGACGCGTGAACGGCGCGGCGTGCGCGAGCCGCCACGCCATCAACGCGACAATGCCGGCTGACAGATCGAACGCGCAGCCAAAGGCGGCGAGGAAGAGCACGTGGTGCGCAATCAAATGCGCCGTCGGCGCCGCGGCGAGTTCGCCCAAGCGCCAATCGACGGCGCGACGCAGCACCCAATCGAAGAAGGCCGCCGCCGCTGCGATGCCGAGCGCGATCGGGGCGAACGCCGGCAGGTGCGGCAGATCGAGCGGCAGGCCCGCCACCATGTGCGGCGCGGTGTAAGCGACGAGCGACAGCCCGTAGATCGGTGTGAGCCAAGACGCGGCGAGCGTGAGCAGGCCGCGTTGCGGTGGTTTGCCGGCGGCGAGCGTCAGGCGTTCCGCTTCTTGCGCGCTCCAGCGCGCGTCGGCGATCAAGCGCCAGACAAACACAACGCCGATCGCGCCGGCGAGGCCGACAAACGCGCCGACGATCAAGGCCGCAAACAACGGACCGGCGACCGACACAGGATTGAACCGCGCGAACGCATCGGCGCGCATCGAAGCGCGCGCGGCGAGCGCGATGATCACCAACAAAGCGAGAGCAGGAGAAACGAACGCGCCGGCGCCGGCGGCGAGGGCGATCAGCATCGGCGTGGCGGATCTTTCGATCGCGCTTGGCCCTGCTGACTCTAAGTGCGCATTGTCCATGCATCGCCCCTGAAGCGCGCGGCTTCTGCCGCGTCTGCTTTCGAGACATGCGCCATCGTCGTGAATCGCGCGTAAACGCGCGGATCTTTTAGTGTTTCACGGGGCCTGTGAAACCAACCTGGATCAGCGGCCGCGCATGCGGCGGCGGAGTTCCTCGGCCCGCTCGCGGCGCGAACGGTTGTCGTCGGCGGCTTGTTGCGCAGGCGGATTGCGTTGCGCTTCGGCAGCTTGTTCCAGACCTTGGCGCACTTCTTCGGCTTCCGCTTCCATCGCCGAGGCTTGGTCGCGCTCTGCTTGGGCTTGGGCGGCGTCCGCGAAATAGACGGCGTCGTTGGGGTGGCCGACCGAACGGATGAGGGAGTCGAACAGGTCGGTGCGGTCAGTGCCGTCATAGCTCATGCAGAACACGAGGATGTCGGTGCCGGGGCGCAATTGCATCGAGGCGCGCACCAGGCGCTGCGCGGATTGGATGTCGGCGCGCTGGATCGGCCATTGCGTGCCTTCAGCGGTGCCGGCGACGAAGCTCGCGGAGCGATTGGGGAAGATGTTGCCGACGCCGTTGGCGATCTGCGTCCACACTTCCGGGGTGAAGCGCGCTTGATCGGCGTTGGCGCGGCGCACGGCGTCAGCGGAGGCCGCCACCGTACCCGGATTGGGCTGCGCCATGATGTGGCACTCGTTGCTTGCGTCGCCTGTGATCACATAGGTGTAGGCGTCGGTGGCTGCGTCGCCGAACTCCTGGTTCACAGTCCATTCGGTGGGCTGGTTGAATGAAACGCGGCCCGAGGGGTCAGACCAGGGGCTCGCGAAAGCGCCGCCAGCAAAACTCAGCATAACGGCCGTAGCGGCCAGCATCCGCAAACGCATTCAAATCTCCCGCACACTCGCTGCGCGACGGCTTTGCCCGTCCGGCGCACAACCTGATTTTCGCACTAAGTCTTTCGGAACTGTCACACCCGTCAAGACTGCTTACACACGTTAACTTGGCCCGCGCTTCCCCCTGGGGGCGCGCACCTTCGCCTAAAGCATCGCTCCACAGCCGAAAAGCGTTCCCATTCTGGGCGGCTCCCGGCTGCGATTCGAATCACGGAGGCGTCAGTTGCGATTGCGGCGCCGCCCTTCTTCCGCCGGCGGGGCTGGAGGCGGCGCGGCGGCGGCCGCAGCTGCGGCTGCGTCGCGGGCTGCTGCGGCGGCTTCCGCGTCGGTCCGCCAAGTCGCGTCGTTGGGGTGGCCGAGGCTGGCGCTGACCGTTGCGTAGGTCGCGACCGGGTCGGCCCCGCCATAGGTCATGCACATCGTCATCAGGTTGACGCCCGGCCGCAGCTGGATCGAGGCGTGGATCAACCGCTCCGGCGATTGGATGTCAGCGCGCTGAATCGGCCAGAAACCGCTTGTATCCAACGAGCGCGAGACGAATTGCGCCGATGCGTTGGGGAACAATTGCGGCATGCCGTTGGCTGTTTGGGTCCAGAATTCAGGACCGAAGCGCGCCTCATCTTGGGCCGCCGCACGGACGCCGTCAGCGTTGGCTTGCGCGGTGCCGGGGTTGGGCTGCGAGACCAAGTGGCATTCGTTGTTGGCGTTGCCGGAGATCACGTAGGTGAACGTGTCGGTGGGGGCTTCGCCGCGTTCCTGGCTGGTGGCCCAGCCATTGGGCGCGTCGAAGGTCAGCCGGCCGGCCGGGTCGGTCCAGACCCGCGCGTCGGCGACGCCAGCAAAGCTCAGGCCGGCGACAGCGGCTGCGAGCGCAATCCTGCGCATGGATATCCTCCAGAAAACTCGATCCCTCGGGCGCGGAGTTTCGAGCGCAATTTGTTGGCGTCAAGGCGCCGGGTGCAAGAAAAGCGGGCGCCGAGACGCGGTCGTGCGATCGGGCTAGGCTCAAAAAAACGACGGAGGACGGCATGAGCCTGGCGGGAAAGACCTTGTTTATCACCGGCGCGAGCCGGGGCATCGGGCTGGCCATCGGCCTGCGGGCGGCCCGGGACGGCGCCAATATCGTGATCGCCGCCAAAACCGCTGAGCCGCACAAGAAGCTGCCGGGGACAATTTATTCCGCAGCCGAGGAGATCGAGAAGGCCGGCGGCCAGGCGCTGCCGATCGTGGTGGACGTGCGCGAGCCTGACAGCGTCAACGCCGCCGTGGAGGCCGCCGTCGCCCGCTTCGGCGGCATCGACATTTGCGTCAACAACGCCTCGGCGATCCAGCTCACCGGCACGCTGCAAACCGATATCCGCCGCTTCGATTTGATGAACCAGGTGAATGCGCGCGGCACCTTCATCGTCAGCCGCGCCTGCATCCCGCATTTGAAGCGCGCGTCGAACCCGCACGTGCTGATGTTGTCGCCGCCGCTGGATATGAGCCCGCGTTGGTTCGCCGGGCATGTGGCCTACACGATGGCGAAGTTCGGCATGAGCATGTGCGTGCTCGGCATGGCCGAGGAATTCAAGGACGATGGCATCGCCTTCAACGCGTTGTGGCCGCGCACCGGCGTTGCGACCGCAGCGATCGAGTTCGCGCTGACCGGTGAAGAGGGGCTGCGCCACTGCCGTAGCGTCGACATCATGTCGGACGCGGCCTACGCGATCTTCAACAAGCCGGCGCGCCAATGCAGCGGCAATTTCTTCATCGATGACGTCTTGCTCTACGCCGAGGGCGAGCGCGATTTCGACAAGTATCGCGTCGATCCGACGAAGCCGCTGATGCCGGATTTCTTCGTGCCGGCCGACACGCCGATGCCGCCGGGTGTCAGCATGGGGCCAAAAGCGTGAGCTTCATCGGCGCGGTGCTGATTGCGATCTTTCTCGCTCTTGGTGGTTTGCATTTCTATTGGGGCGTCGGCGGGCGTTGGCCGGGAAAGGACGACGATTCACTGCGTTTGTTGGCCTCCGGCGCGAGGTCGGGGCCGATGTACGGATTTTTCGCCTGCGCGATGGTGGCGTTCGCGTTGGCGAGCGCGGCGGCCGTTGTTTACGCCGGCCACAGCGCTCTGATGGGGAGCAGCTTCGCGTGGGTCGTGACAGCTGGATATGTCGTCATGGCGCTGGTGTTTGGACTGCGCGGCCTGGCGCCCTACGTGAGCCGGGCCTTCGAGTATGCGCGCGGCACGCCGTTCTTTGAGATGAACCGACGCTATTATGCGCCGTTGTGCTTGCTGATCGCGGGCCTGCTGGTGCTAGATTTTCCGCGATAAGGCGCGCTGGCGCGAAGGGAACTCCGATGCTTCGACAGCTTTTGCTTGCAGCGGTGTTGGCCGGTTGTGCCACCGCGCCGCCGCCACCACCGCCGCCGTGCGGGGTGGTGGTTGATGGCGTGCTGAACGCCGCCGAATGGCAGAGCGCTCAGCGCCTCGATCTGAGCGGCGGCGCGGTGCTGTGGTTGATCCAGGCGCCGGAGCATGTGTGCATCGCCGCTGAGACGCGCCCGGCGGGCTTGCGGTTCGTCGACATCTTTCTGACTGACGGCGCGGGTGTGACGCAGAATTTGCACGCCTCGATGCAGGTGGGCGAACGCACACTGCCGGCGCGTGGGTGGACCGATGAAACGCCAGCGACGGCGTGGGGGCAGACGACAGGTTGGCGCGCCAATGCTGTGGCGCGTGTGCCCGGCGTGGCCGACAGCGCGCCGGTCGCCGAGCAGCTCGCGCCCTACGAGGGCTACGAATTCGTCATCGCCAACGCGGCGCGGCCCCGGCCTTGGCGGATGCGCGTCGAGGTGCGCGACTTTGCCGGGCAAGCGCGTGACATCGTGTGGCCGGCGCAATCGCGCCGCGCCGACCCCGCCAGCTGGGCGCTGCTGCCCTAACGCGCTTGTGATGGGCGCGCGCGGCGTGCGCGCGGCATAGCTGGCGCGGGAGGGACGTCATGATCCGAAGCTTGCTGGCCTTGGCTGCGCTGGTGTTGGCGCTCGCGCCGTTGCCGGCGGCGGCGCAACCGGCGTTTGACGACGCGCCGATCTTCTCGCTCGATCACGACGGCGCGCGGCGCATGTTCGGGCTCTACCAGCCATCGAGCTATCGGCGGGGCGGGGCGTTGATCGTGGCGCTGCACGGGCGCTTTTCCTCGGCGAAGGCGTTTCAAGCGATGAGCGGGCTGGCTGCGGTGGCGGACGCACGCGGCGCGTTGGTGGCGTATCCGCAGATGGACATGCCCAACGCGGCCGAGAGAGGCGCTGGGCCGTTGGCGCCGCTGGCGCGGGATGCAGGCTTTGCCGAGGCGGTGATCGCGGCGTTGGTTGAGGAATACGGCGTCGATCCGGCGCGTGTGTATTTGGTTGGGTTCGATCGCGGCGGCGCCATCGCGCAGCAGCTCAGCTGCGCGAGCGCGCGGCCATTCGCCGGCGTCGCCGTGGTGAGCGCGCCGACATGGAGTTATCTGGGGCAGAATTGCACCCACGCCGCGCCGCTGCTGATCATGCACGGGCGGCGCGATACGTTTGCGCCGGTGGAGGGCGATGCGGCGTCCGCTGACGCGCCGTACCGGCTGAGCACAGCCGACGCGATCGCGCGTTGGCGCGGCATCAATGGCTGCGGCGGTGACGCGGCGGCGACGCGTGGACCGAGCGTTCTTTACAGCGCGTGCAATGGCGCGCCGTTCGCGTATGTCGGCGTCGAGCGCGGCGGCCATATCTGGTTCGGCGCTGAAGTTGGGCAGCGGCTCAATCGGTTTGGCGTATCGGCGGCGGCGACGATCGACACGTTCTTCTTCGACCGGGCGCGCTTTGCGTTGCCGCGTGTGAGCTCCGGCGACACCGCGCGCTCCTATATCGCTTATGCGCCGCCGAGTTACGATCCGGCGCGGCCGATGCCGTTGGTGATGGTGCTGCACGGACGCCCGAGCAACGCGCTGTCGATGGCGGCGATCACCGAATTCAATCAGACGGCGGAGCGCGAAGGCTTTATCGCCGTCTATCCCGATGGCATTGGCGGCGAATGGAACTCGGTCGCCGATCAGATCGGCTTGCAGGCGGAGTATCCCCAAGACGACGTCGCGTTCTTGACCGATCTCGCCGACGATCTGCGCGGCGAGTTCAACGTCGACGCTTCGCGCATGTACGTTGCGGGCTTTTCCAATGGCGGCTTCATGACGCTGCGGATGGCGTGCCAGGCGTCCGACCGCTTCGCCGCGTTCGCGTCAGTGGGTGCTGCGCTCTATTACGACCTGCGCGAGATTTGCCGTCGCGGCGATCCGGCGCCGGTGATGATCATCCACGGGACGTCGGATCAGAGCATATCGTTCAACGGCGTTGTGTTCCGTTCGAACGGGGAGGCGCGGCAAGTCTCGCTAAGCGTGCCCGAGACGGTGTCGTATTTTGCGCGCCGCAATGGTTGCGGCGAGGGCGCGCGGCGCACCGATTTCGCGCAGAGCGCGCCGGAGACGCAAGTGATCCGCTTTGAATCCAACGGCTGCGCCAATGGAGACGATGTCTCGTTCTATATGATCAATGGCGGCGGGCATGTGTGGCCCGGCGTGCGCGGGGTGCTGGCGGAGGAAAATTTCGGGCCGACCAATATGGACATCAACGCCAGCCAAGCGATCTGGGACTTCTTCAAGGCGCACCGGCTGAACGAGTAGCGCCAAGCAGTTTTTCCAAACTCTCCAAAGTGTCGGCCTCGTGCGGAGGTTTGTCCCAACGGAGACGCGAGATGCGTGGGAAGCGCATGGCGATGCCGCTTTTGTGGCGGCTGGAGCGCTGCAGGCCCTCGAATGCGACCTCGAGCACCAGGCCCTTGTCGCGCGTGTGCGTCACCTCGCGCACCGGGCCGAAGCGATTTTCGGTGTTGTTGCGGACGAAGCGGTCAAGCTTGGCCAATTCCTCGTCGGTGAAGCCGAAATAGGCTTTGCCAACCGGCGTGAGCGCGTCGCCCTTCCAGACGCCGAACGTGTAATCGGAATAAAACGAGCTGCGCTTGCCGCTGCCGCGCTGCGCGTACATCAAAACGGCGTCGACGACGAGCGGGTCGCGCTTCCATTTGAACCAATAGCCCTTTGGGCGTCCGGCGAGGTAGGGCGCGTCGCGGCGTTTGATCATGACGCCCTCCACCGCCTCACCATCGGCGCCGAAGCGGGACGGGTCGGCGCGCGCAGCGGTGAGCGCGTCCCAGCTTTCAAACGGGATCATCGGTGAGAGATCGATCGGCGCGAGCGGGTGGGCGGCGACGAACGCTTCGAGGCGCTTGCGGCGTTCGTTGAATGGAAGCGTGCGCAGGTCTTCGTCGTTTTCGGAGAGCAGATCGTAGACGCGGATGAAGGCCGGAAACTCGGCCATCATCTTGGCGTTCACGCCTTTGCGGTTGAGCCGTTGCTGCAGCGTGTTGAAATCTTGCACGCGGCCGGCGCGCTTGATCAGCAATTCGCCGTCGAGCACGGCGTCGAAGGCAAGGCCGGCGATGAGATCGGGGAAGCCGCCAGAAATGTCTTCACCGGTGCGCGAATAAAGGCGCGCGGCGATGGCGCCGTTGGCGTCGCGGCCGCTGGCGGCCTGCACGCGGATGCCGTCCCATTTCCACTCGGCGCAAAAATCAGCAGGGTCGAGCGGCGCGAACTCAGCGGGCTCGATCGCGTGCGAAAGCATTGGCGGATAGAAGCGCACCTTGGTGTTGACAGAAGGCGCTTCGCCGCGGCCTTCGAGCCAGGCGAATAAGGCCGTGTAAGGCGGCGCGTCGGCGTGCCAGACGTCCTCGATCTCGTCGGCCTCGCGCCCGCCGAGCCGCGCAAGCGCGGTGCGGGCGAGGCGCGCGGAGACGCCGATGCGCAACGCCCCGGTGATCAATTTGAGCAGCGCCCAGCGGCCGTTCTCATCGAGGCGATCGAGCCAATCGGCGACGCGGGCGGGGAGGTCCGCCTTGGGTGTTGCGTTCAAACCTTCGACGACATCGGTGATCGTCAATGTGGCGTTCGCGCGGGCGGCGTCGGCGGGCCACAGCAACGCGACGGTCTCTGCCAGATCGCCGACGAAATCGTAGGAGAGCCCGAACAGCACGGGATCGGTGCGCTCAGACGCCAAGCTGCGAATGAGGCCGGCCTTGGCGTGCTTGAAGCTGAGCGCGCCTGTCATCGCCGACAGCGCCCAGCCGCGATCAGGATCGGGCGTCTCGCGGAAATAAGCCTCGAGCAAAGCAAGCTTGCCGAGGCGGCGCGGCTCATAGGCCAAGCGATCGAGAAGCGCGGCGAAGCGGTTCATGCGGCAGCGCCCGGTTCTGCTTCTTCATCGCCATAACCGACGAGGTGAAGCGCTTTGGCTTTCAGCCCTTCGCTTGCGCACCAATGTGCGAGCGCATCGGCTTCACCGTGCGTGATCCAGATTTCGCCGGCGCCGGTGTCCTTGATCGTGCGCTGAAGGTCGGGCCAATCGGCGTGGTCGGACACCACCAGAGGCAGCTCGACGCCGCGTTGGCGCGCGCGGGCGCGGATGCGCATCCAGCCGGATGCAAAACAACTCACCGGATCGGGAAAGCGCCGCGCCCACGGCGTTTGCAGCGCGCCGGGCGGGCACAGCACGATGGCGCCGGCGTAGTGGCTCTTCGGCGCATCGACGATCGGCTGCACGTCGCCCAGATCGATGCCGTGCTCCTGATAGAGCTTGGTCAGCGCCAGCAGGGCGCCGTGCGCGTGAATTGGCTTGTCCCAGCCGCAGGCGCGCAATGTCGCCATCACGCGCTGCGCCTTGCCGAGCGCGTAAGCGCCGACGAGATGCGCGCGCTCGGGAAACATGGCGACGGAGGCGAGCAGTTTGCGAACCTCGTGTTCGGCGCTCGGGTGCGTGAACACCGGCAGCGCGAAGGTGGCCTCGGTGATGAAGACGTCACATGCCACCACCTCGAGCGGCGGGCAGGTGGGGTCAGGCTGGCGTTTGTAGTCGCCGCTGACGACGACACGCGTGCCCTCGCACTCGACCGCCGCTTGCGCTGAGCCCAGCACATGGCCGGCGGGGTGCAGCGAGAAGCGGGCGCCGCCTATGCTGACGGCTTCGCCGTACCGCAAGGCTTGCGTCGACCCGGCGAAATCGGCGCCGTAGCGCGCGGCCATGATCGCCAGCGTCTCCGGCGTCGCCAGCACCGCGCCGTGGCCCGCGCGCGCGTGATCGGAATGGCCGTGCGTGATCAGCGCCCGCGCCACCGGGCGCACGGGATCGATGTAGAGGTCCGCTTTCGGCGTGTAGAGGCCTTCAGGGCGCGGATGAAGCAGGGCGGCGGGCTGCATGACGCTCATGTATGGTGGCAAATAGGGTTGCGCGGGCGCCAGTTCCGCATGCTTGCTGCTGAAACGCGAGCGTGATCGTTCCGCGAGCGTTTCTCAAACGTGGCCACTAGCAATGCCGCTGGCGCGCGCCTATGTCCGCGCGAACGCGAATAGAACGTCGCCGGGGAGGGCGCGTGGATCCCATCATTTCAATCAAAGACGTCTCGAAGACGTATGCGTCCGGCTTGCAGGCGCTGAAGCCGACCAATCTCGAGATCAAGCGCGGCGAAATCTTCGCGCTGCTCGGGCCGAACGGCGCGGGCAAGACGACGTTGATTTCGATCATCTGCGGCATCGTCAATGCGTCTGGCGGCACGATCGTCGCTGACGGGCACAACATCATCTCCGATTACAAAGCCGCGCGCCGCAAGATCGGCCTGGTGCCGCAAGAGCTGCACACCGATGCGTTCGAGCGCGTGATCGATACGGTGACGTTCTCGCGCGGGCTGTTTGGGTTTCCGCCAAATCCGGCTCACATCGAGAAGGTGCTGAAGGATCTCTCGCTCTGGGAGAAGCGCAACGACAAGATCATGGCGCTCTCGGGCGGCATGAAGCGGCGGGTGATGATCGCCAAAGCGCTCAGCCATGAGCCGAAGATCTTGTTCCTCGACGAGCCGACGGCGGGCGTCGATGTCGAGCTGCGGCGCGACATGTGGGAGATGGTGCGGGGCCTCCGCGAAAACGGCGTCACCATCATTCTCACGACGCACTACATCGAAGAAGCCGAGGAAATGGCCGATCGCGTCGGCGTCATCAACAAAGGCGAGCTGATCCTGGTTGAGGACAAGAACACGCTGATGCGCAAGCTCGGCAAGAAGCAATTGACGCTGGAATTGCCGGCGCCGCTGAAGGCGGTGCCCGAGGGGCTGAACGGCTACACGATCGAGCTGGCGGCTGGCGGCAATCAATTGATCTACAGCTTCGATGCGCAAGCCTCGGAAACGGGCATTCCCGGGCTGCTGCGCAAGCTGAGCGAGCTCGGCGTCGAGTTCAAAGACCTCCATACCGAGCAAAGCTCGCTCGAAGACATCTTCGTGAACCTGGTGAGCACGCGCGCATGAACACGTACGCGGTCCAAGCGATCTATCGCTTCGAAATGGCGCGCTGGTTTCGCACGCTGGGGCAGAGCTTGTTCTCGCCGGTGCTGTCGACGTCGCTCTATTTCATCGTCTTCGGCTCGGCGATAGGTTCGCGCATGGTGGAGATCGACGGCATCTCCTATGGCGCGTTCATCGTGCCGGGGCTGATCATGCTGTCGATCCTCACCGAGAGCGTGTCGAACGCGTCGTTCGGCATCTACATGCCGAAATGGGCGGGGACGATCTACGAATTGCTCTCAGCGCCGGTGGCGCCGATCGAGGCGGTGATGGGCTATGTGGGCGCGGCGGCGACGAAGAGCGTGATCATTGGCCTGGTGATCCTGGCGACCGCGCGGCTGTTCGTGGCCTACGAGATTCAACACCCGCTCTGGATGTTGTTCTTCCTGGTGCTCACGGCAGTGTCGTTCTGCCTGTTTGGGTTCATTCTTGGCGTGCTGGCCGATGGCTTCGAGAAGCTTCAGATCGTGCCGATGCTGATCATCACGCCGCTGACCTTCCTTGGCGGCACCTTCTACTCAATCAACATGCTGCCGGAGCTTTGGCAGAAGATCACCCTGTTCAATCCGGTGGTGTATCTGATCAGCGGCTTCCGCTGGAGCTTCTTTGGCGTGTCGGACGTTTCCATCGGCGTGTCGATCGCGGCGGTGAGCGTGTTCCTCGTGATCTGCCTCGCCATCGTCTATTGGGTGTTCAAGACCGGTTATAAGCTCAAAGTTTGAGTTGACGCCGCGTCGCCGTCTCGCGCTGGCTTGGGCTCCGGGCTAAGCTGGCGCGCGAAAGGTTGCCCACATGAGCGAACACCACATCCTCGTCACGCGCGAAGCCGGGATCATGGAGATCCGCTTCAACCGGCCGGAAAAGAAGAACGCCATCACCAACGCCATGTACGGCGCCGTCGCTGATGCGCTGGAGAGTGCGGCGGAAGACAAAGCGATCCGCTGCGTGCTGTTCAGTGCGGCGGGCGATTTTTTCACCGCCGGCAATGATTTGATGGATTTCGCCGCCGTAAACGCCGGCGCCGAGGCGGGCGCGATGCCGCGTCAGGTGGGGCGCTTCCTTGAGCGCATGATCATGTTCGAGAAGCCGGTGGTGGCGGCGGTGCAGGGCAACGCGGTCGGCGTCGGCGTGACGATGCTGCTGCAATGCGACCTGGTTTACATCGCGGACGCAGCGACCCTCAGCACGCCGTTCGTGGCGCTGGGGCTGGTGCCGGAAAATGCGTCCTCCATCACTATGCCGGCGCGGATGGGGCATGTGCGTGCGTTTCAGATGTTGGGCTTGGGCGAGTTGCTAAACGGGCGCGATGCGGCGGCGTGCGGGCTCGCGAATGCGGCGCTGCCGGCGGGCGAGGTGCTTGATAAAGCGCGCGCGGCGGCGACGGCGCTGACGAAGAAGCCAGCTGAAGCGCTGCGTTTGGCGAAAGGGCTGATGCGCAATCGCGAAGCGCTGATGACGCGCATGCGCGAAGAGGGTGAGATTTTCGGCCAGCGGCTGAAATCGGCGGAAGCGGCGGAGGCGTTCGCCGCCTTCATGCAACGCCGCCCGCCGAACTTTGAAAAGCTCGGCTGAAATGGAGGCGCATGCGCTCAGCTTCGCTGTGGGCGCGGCGCGCACCTCCGGCCTGTTGCTGGCGCCGAAAAACGCCAGCGCGCTTTACGTGTTCGCGCACGGCGCCGGCGCGGGCATGGCGCACAAGAGCATGCAATCGAACGCGGAGGGCCTCGCGGCGCGCGGCATCGCCAGCTTGCGCTATCAATTTCTGTACATGGAAGAGGGCGGCAAGCGGCCCGACGCGCCGGCCCGCGCGCATGCCGCGGTGCGCGCGGCGGTGGCGGAAGCGTCGAAGCTCGCGCCGGACCTGCCGTTGATCGCCGGCGGGCGCTCGTTCGGCGGGCGCATGAGCTCGCAGGCGCAGGCCGAGGCGCCGCTGCCTGGCGTGCGTGGGCTCGCGTTCATTGGATTTCCATTGCATCCCGCAGGCAAGCCTGGCGTCGAGCGCGCGGCGCATTTGGCTGATGTGCGTGTGCCGATGCTGTTTCTCTCCGGCACGCGGGACGCGTTGGCGGAGTTGGATTTGCTCAAGCCGGAGATCGCTAAGCTCGGCGCCCGCGCGACATTGACGCTGATCGAGCACGCCGATCACAGCTTGCACGTGCTCAAAAGCAGCGGCCGCACCAATGGGGACGCGGAGGCGCAGGCGCTGGATGCTTTCGCGGCTTGGGCGGGGCGATTGGGCTAGGCGCAGCCGCTGCTGATATCGTCCCAAAGCGCACATTGTTGCAGTGGCGCCATCACGGGCATGCTAAAGGTCCAGAATTCGGATCGCTGAGCGCTTCGCCATGGATCGATCCGATCCAGGCACATTCTGATACTTCTCCAAGACCTTGAACCTGAAGTTCTGATCGATCTTGCCGCCGAGAACGCGAGCTTGCGGGCCGCTTTGGCGGCTTCGGAAAGTGCTGGCGTGCGGCGCGACTTGATCACGCAAGAGCTGAAGCATCGCATCGGCAATCTGTTGGCCTTGGTGCAAGCGATTGCGCGCAAGACATTTGATGGCGCGGACGCAGCGCGCGTCGCGGACTTCTCTGCCCGAATGGCGGCGCTCGCGGCTGCGCAGGCTTTGCTCATAGATTCAGAGACACGCGCCGCGATGCTGACCGAAGTTGTGCGTTCGGCGCTTGCGGCGCTGTGCGCGGAAGAGGATCGGTGCCGCATAACCGGTCCGGACATTCCGTTGAGTGGACGCCGCGCGCACGCGCTTACGTTGGCGCTGCACGAGCTTGCCACCAACGCATCGAAGTACGGGGCGCTCTCCGTCGATGGCGGCTGGGTCGAGGTGGTGTGGATTGAGGTGGGCGGCCAGCTGGAGTTCTTATGGCGCGAGCACGATGGGCCGCGTGTAAGGGAGCCGACGCGGCGCGGTTTTGGCACGCGCCTGATCACAAGCAATCTCAGCGTGGCGTTCTCTGGTCAGGTTGATTTGAGTTTCAAGGAAGACGGATTCGAATGCCGTCTGCGCGCTGGCGATCAATCGGGCGAATGACTGCCGGCTTGAAGGCGGCGTCAAATGCTGAGCATCCGAGAGCGCGGCGTGTCCACGGTCACGCTCCGTGCATGCCGGCCGCCAATCTCAGCTGGCGTTCATCGGCGGGCGCGCAGGCTCCTTGCATCGAGACACACGGAGCTGACCATGCTGAAATTGCTTGCCGCTCTCATCGCTGCCTTGAGCCACCCGCATTTCACGGCCCATTGCTTCGTCTGAACGTGACGCGCGGGCCGGTCGCGATTAGATGAGAGCCCATGTTGTTGTTCACGCACCCGTCGATGTTGAAGCACGAGCCCCCGCGCGGGCATGCGGAGCATCCGGGTCGATTGCAGGCGGTGCTGGATGGGCTGGCCGAATTGGAGCTGACCCGCCGCGAAGCGCCGTTCGCTCCGCGTGAGGCAATCGAGCGGGTGCATCCGGGCCGCTATGTCGAGGCGATCGAAGGGGCGTTTGCCGAAGCGCGCGACGGTTTGGTGCAGCTCGATCCCGACACCTTCATCTCGCCCGGATCGCGGGAGGCGTGCTGGCGCGCGGCGGGCGCGCTGACGGCGGCGGTCGATGCTGTGATGGCGGGCGACGATGAGATGGCGTTCTGCGCGGTGCGCCCGCCTGGCCACCATGCCGAGCCGCTGTCTCCGATGGGCTTTTGCGTGTTCAACAATGTCGCCATCGGCGCGTTGCATGCGCTCGATGCACACGGCCTCTCGCGTGTGGCCGTGATCGATTTCGATGTGCATCACGGCAACGGCACACAGACGGTGGCGGAACGCGAACCGCGCCTCTTCTTTGCGTCGACCCATCAGGCGCCGCTTTATCCGGGCACTGGCGCGGCTGACGAAACCGGAATCGGCGGCAATGTCGTGAACGCGCCGCTGCCGCCCGCCGCGACCAGCGCGCAATGGCGGCAAGCGATGGAGACACGGGTTTTGCCGGCGCTTGATGCTTTCGCGCCCGAGCTGATCCTGGTTTCGGCGGGTTTCGACGGCCACAAGGCCGATCCGCTCGCGCAAATGGAGCTGGAGGACGAGGATTTCGCCTGGGCCGCTAGGACGTTGCGTCAAGTTTCATTACGTCACTGCAAGGGCAAACTTGTCTCGACTCTGGAGGGCGGATACGACTTGCCCGCGCTCGCCCGGTCGGCGGCTTCCTACCTGGGCGCGCTGGCACGCGACTGACGCCGCTCAAGGGGAGGGGGTGCAGGCCGCGTAAGGGTCAGAATGACGACCATGGCGCCGTTGAAGACGCATGATCGCCGTTCCGCCGCGAGCGCGGGGACAGCGCCGGGCTGGATCGTCATCGCCCGCCACGGTCAGCCCGATGCTGACCGCACGGTGCGGCTGACATCGCGCCAATATGTGGATTGGTGGTCAGCCTATGATCGCACCGGCTTGAAGGCCGGTGAGGTGCCGCCGGAATGCCTTCTGGTGCATGGCCGCGAGGCCGATGTGGTGTTTGCCTCCACGCTGCCGCGCGCCATGCGCACGGCCGAGGCCGCAGCGCCCGGCAAAGACATCATCACCGATCCGGTTTTCGTGGAAGCGCCGCTGCCGCCGCCGAACATCCCTGGCCTGCGGACGCCTGGCCTGTGGGGGGCATGGGCGCGGGTGTCGTGGTGGTTCGGCAATGCCGCCGGTTTGGAGACGCGCCAGCAGGCGGAACTCCGCGCCGAGGCCGCAGTCGCCACTTTGACCGCTCGGGCGCTCCGAGGCGAAAACGTGATGCTGTGCGCCCATGGCTGGTTCAACCGGATGATGCGCCCAGTGCTGCGCGCCCAGGGTTGGCGCGAGGTCGAGAACAAGGGCGACCGGTATTGGTCCCACCGCCGGTACGTAAAAGTGAGATGAGCGGCGCCTGTGTAGGCGCAGTTTCCGTTGTGCGACGGCCTGAGAGCCCATAACTTTATGGCCATGACCCGGGAAAGCATCGATCCCGCCCAAATGAGCTTCGAAGACTCATTGGCGGAACTTGAGAAAATCGTGGCCCAGCTCGAGCGCGGCGACGTCGCGCTGGCGGACTCGATTCGCATCTACAAGCGCGGCGCGGCTTTGAAGGCGCGCTGCGAGGGCCAGCTCAAGGACGCCCAGCTCGAGGTCGATCAAATCGTGATGGGTCCGGATGGCCCGCGCACCGAGCCAGCAAGGCTCGGCAAATAAGAAAACACGGGAAGGAAACGCATGTCCGACGACCCCAAATCCAATGCGCGGCTTCCGCTCATCGCGATGGATGACTTCCTCAAGGTCGATATCCGCCTGGGCACCATCATCGACGTGAAGGTGTTCGAGGAGGCCAAGAAGGCCGCCTACCAGCTCTGGATCGATTTCGGCGATCCGCTCGGGGTGAAGAAGTCGAGCGCGCAGGTGGTGCACAATTACGATCTCGGCGAATTGCTCGGCCGCCGCGTCGCCGCGGTTGTGAACTTCGAGCCCAAGCAGATCGGCAAGTTTATGAGCGAGGTGCTGTGCCTGGGTTTCCCGGACCGCAACGGCAATGTGGTGCTGCTCAACGTCGATCGTCCGGCGCTTGAAGGCGGACGGATGTACTGAGCGCTTCGCACGGCGCTGGTCGTACTTAAGAGATACCCTAACTCGCAAAACAGCGAAAAATGGAAAGGGCGCGGATTGCTCCGCGCCCTTTGCCTGTTTGGCTTTGCGCCGCTGCTACGGCGTGGTCGGCGCTGGCGCGGCTGGATCGGGCGCGGGGGGCGGCGGGGTCAACGTCGCCGGGCCGCCAGTTTCGGGCGTCGCGGTCGTCGGCGGCACCAGATCTGGATCGACTGGAACCTCCATCGTCAAAGGCGTTTCCTCGCCTTCCACCGGCGCGGGCGGTTGGGCGCGCAGTTCAGCGATGCGACCGCGCGCGGCGATGGCGTTATCGCTTTCGGGGAATTCAGCCAGGAACGCTTCGAACGCTTCGATCGTGTCAGCTTCTTGGGCCGCGTCGAAGGTTTGCTGCTCGAGTTCGCTGAGCGCTTGCTCGGCGTCGTCCTGGAATTCGCCCGGGCTGGCGGCGAGGAACGCGCGGATTGCGCCGGCGTCGTTCTTGGCCACTTCTTCCCAAGCCGAGGCCGCGTTCGACGCGCCTTGGTTTTGCGTCATGTACCAATAGCCGCCGCCGCCGATGCCGGCGAGCAACAGCACGCCGATGAGGATCATCGCCATCGGCGAGCCGCTCTTTTTTTCCTCGGCCGCAGGCGCGGAGCGTTGCGGCGGCTGTTGCCGTGAAGGCTGTGCTGCTTGGCGCTGTGGTTGCTGCGCGGCCGCGCGCGGCGCCTGCTGACGCTGCTGATTCTGCGCCGGGCGTTGCCCACCCGCTGGCGCGGGCGCGCCGTCGGTGGTGGCGCGGCCTGGCTGGAAGAATGTCGCTGTCCCACGCGGGGCAGGCGGCGGCAGCGGCGCGACGCCGGCCTTGGTGGTGACGTCGGCGGCGAGTTCGCGCCAGGGGCGGAAATCGTCTTCGCCACGCCAGCCTGTGAGATCGAACGACGCGTCAGCGTTGAACTGGTTCGGCGGCGGCGCGTTCTGCATGCGTGCGTGCACGATCTTGCTCTTGGCGCGCACCGCCTCAACGTCGGCGACCAAGCTTTCGGAGCCGACCGAGCGCGGCGACCACAGCGCGATCGCCACTTTCGCCCCGCGTGCGGCGTCGCGCACCTCAGAGCCATATTTCTCCATCACCGGGGTGAGCTTCGCCGCGCGCAGCTTTTCCGCCAGCGCCCGGGCCGGCAGCGCGTCCTCAGCGGCGTGAATGATCACCACCGATGCCATACAGTTTTCCCCACTCTTTCAACCCACAAGCACGAAGCGACGCCGCTGAGCGCGCGCTACCGGGGCCGGTTGCGTTGTCTGCTACCGGTCCCGCCTTATCCACACAATGCCCCGGAAGCGCGCCCAAAGGGAAGCCCGCACCCCAGCGCCCACTGAGCCGACCGGGATTTTTCGTCGGTTCGCGCGTGGCACGAACCCGCGACCCCGCTTGCGCCTGACGGGCGCTCTGCTAACCCCCATGCGCCATGTCTGACCTTCAAGCCCGCCTCAAGTCCGCCGCCGAACGCGTCAACGTCGCGCTCGATGGGCTGTTGCCGCCGGTGCACGGCCCTGAATCGCGCCTGGTCGAGGCGATGCGCTATTCGGCGCTCGACGGCGGCAAAAGGTTGCGGCCGTTCTTCACGATCGAAGCCGGCGCGCTGTTCGACGCCGACGAGAACGCGCTCTTGCGCACGGCCGCGGCGATCGAATGCGTGCACACTTATTCGCTGATCCACGACGATCTGCCGTGCATGGACAATGACGATCTGCGCCGCGGCCGCCCGACCTTGCATCGCGCGTACGACGAGGCGACGGCGTTGCTGGCTGGCGATGCGCTGCTGACGTTCGCGTTCGAATTGCTGGCCGAGCCGGCCACGCACGCCGATCCGCAAATGCGCTGCAAACTGATCGCGGGGCTCGCGAAAGCAGCCGGCGCTCAAGGCATGGTGGCGGGGCAGGCCGCCGATATGGCCGGCGCGGAAATCGGTTCTGACCTGATCGCTGTCACGCGCATGAACCGGCAAAAGACCGGCTGCTTGATCAATTTCTCTGTCGACGCCGCAACCTTGATCGCGGCGGCCCCCGAAGATGCGCGCGTGGCGTTGTCGCGCTACGCACATGATGTCGGGCTCACGTTTCAGATGGTCGACGATCTGCTCGACGCCGAAGGCGCAGTCCGCGACACCGGCAAAGCCGTCGGCAAGGATCGCGATCGCGGCAAGGTGAACTTCGTCACAGTGCTCGGCGTCGAACAAACACGCGAGCGCGTCGGCATGCTTGCGGCGCAAGCCAAGCGCCACTTGGCGCTGTTCGGGCCGCGTGCGCGCGTGTTGCTGGACACGGTCGATTTCATCGTTGAGCGCCGCTACTAGCGCGCAACATGCGACGAACGCCCTGGACGCGCCAAGGTTGTCCTGGTTGATTGGCTCCCTAAGGGGGACCCATGCCAGCGTTTGTGTTTTCGGGTGGAGGCCCGTCCGGCGGCTTTAACATGGGCGCCTGGAACGCAGGCTTTCTGCTTGCGATCATCGCTGACTTCAACACATCCGTTACGCCAAGTCCGACGCAGGTGACGTACACGAACACCCTGACGTCCGGCGGCACGTCGACGATCGTCGCCAACGGAAGTTTTTCCAATTTCAACGGATTTGGCGACCCGCAAAACGGGACCGTTCAAAGCTTCATCTACACCACAAATTTCACGCCGGGATTTCCGGTCAGCATGGATGTCAGCGGGATCTCGATATCGGTGCCAACGCTCTACACGTGGGCGGTGAACAACAATGTCGCCGCGCTTGAAGCCGTGTTGTTCGGCGGCGCCGACACGATGACCGGCAGCGCCAATGGCGATGTGCTTATCGGATATGGCGGCAACGACAACATCGATGGCGGGGGCGGGAATGACCGACTTTTCGGTGACACCGGAGACGACACGCTAACAGGCGGCGCGGGCAACGATTCCCTCGAAGGCGGCGCGGGTTTCGACACGCTCAACGGTGGCGACGGCGACGACGTATTCACCAATGACACCGGCGCTGCAAATACAGGGGCCGATATCATTGACGGCGGTGCGGGCAATGATTCCGTAGCTCTCGTGCGGACGGGCGCTGGAAATTTCTCGCTTTCAACGGCAGACCTGGCGACAGCGACGGGCGTCACCTTGCCGGACGGAACGGTGATCCGAAATGTGGAAGCGGTCGCGCTCTCGACTGGTTCGGGCAATGACACGTTGACGATATTCGCGCCGGGCGGCGCGGGCAGCGGATTTCGCGCCGGCGCTGGGACCGACACGCTCATCGCGGATCTGTCTTCAACTGCGTTTGGCTTTGACCTTATCCCCGGTTCGCAATTTCAAGTTGGCGCTTTTGCCGGCTACGCGCTGGACAGCGTTGAACGATTTTTGGTTACAACCGGTGCAGGGCAAGATGTCCTGAATGGTGGTGATGGCGACGACATTTTGTCAGCCGGCGGAGCCAACGACACCCTGAGAGGAGGAAGCGGGAACGACTCGCTGTCTGGGGGCGACGCAAACGATCTGATTTTTGGCGGCGCTGGGAATGACACGCTCAACGGCGGCGCCGGCAACGATTACATCGAAGACAGCGAAGGCGCGAATTCGCTGTTCGGCGGCGACGGCAACGACACGATTTTGGGGACTGCGAACGATACGATCGACGGCGGTGCGGGCTTCGACAGCTTTGCACTCAATCTGGCGGCAGCGACGTCAAACGTACATGTCACGATTGCGGCGGCTGGATTTTCGATCGTGGGCGCCAGCGTCAACTACTTGAACATGGAGTCTGTGGACCTCGTTGCAGGCTCTGGAGATGACACATACTCGATCAGCGGCGTCACAGCAGGCGAGTTTCGCTTCAACGGAGGATCAGGTTTCAACCGCCTCATCGTGGATTTTTCGAGCGTCACGGCGCGACTTACTATTCAGACAAACGCTATCTGGGACTCCGTCAATGGGGTGAGGGTGTTTTCGCAAGGGGTGGACGCGCTGGTTGCGACGGGGGGATCAGGAGACGACGAATTTTTCGGCCGGTTTGAAAGCGACGTTTTGAACGGAGGCGCCGGTTCGGATCGGTTTAACGGCGGCTATGGCGCTGACATCATGAATGGCGGGTCCGGCAACGACTATTTTGTCTTGTTCGAGTCCGGATCCGTGATTGATGGCGGCGCTGACCGCGACCAAGTTGAGTTGAATGCGTCTGAGCGCTCTTCGTCCATCGTAATCGACACTTCGCTGTACCAGACAGCGCAAGGCGGTGATTTTCTCGGATCAACGATACGGAACGTCGAGAGTTTCATACTGTGGGGTGGTTCTGGCGATGACCAGTTTCGGTTCCTTCAAGTGTTCGGCGACAACGTTGCGATCGGAGGAGTGGGTTTCGACCATATCTACGTCGACCTGAGCTCCTCGCTCGCTACTGTCCGCGTGAGACCAGACTTCATTACCGGTGATCTTGGGTTGCTCAGGCTCGACGGCATTGAATCAATTAGGGTGACCGGCGGCGTTGCAAACGATGAAATGGCCGGCTTCGCTGGCGTCAACGACCTGTCGGGTGGTGCGGGTTTGGACATTCTCACTGGCGCCGAAATGGATGATACTTTGTCCGGCGGCGACCACGATGACACCTTATCCGGCAACGGTGGCGGTGATTTTCTAAGCGGCGGCGCGGGCGCAGACAGATTGAACGGGGGCGCGGGCGTCGATGTCGCGGACTATTCCACGTCGGTACTGGGCGTCACGGTCAATCTGAGCACCGGCGTGGGCGCTGGAGGCGATGCGCAGGGTGATGTCCTCAGCGGCATCGAGAATCTGATTGGTTCGTCGCGGGCTGACGCATTCGTTGGCGACGCCAGTGCAAACGCGCTCACCGGCGGCGACGGCGACGATACTCTCAATGGACGCGGCGGGGCCGATGCGTTGAATGGCGGCGCTGGCAACGACACTGCAAGTTATGGCAACGCCTCTACTGGTGTGCGCGTGGTGTTTGGCGATCTGGGCAATTCGACGGGCGAAGCAATCGGTGACACGCTCACTTCGATCGAGAACCTGACCGGCTCAGCGCACAATGACACGCTCACTGGGGACGCCGGGGCCAACATACTGAGCGGCGGCGACGGCGACGACACGCTCACGGGCGGCGACGGTGACGATCGCTTGGTTGGCGGCGCTGGGCTCGATGTGCTGGATGGTGGAGCAGGCCTCGACGTGGCGAGCTTCGCTGGCGACGCTTCAGGCGTAACGATTGATTTGGGCGGCGTGTCGCCGCCGGGCAGCGATGCACTTACAAGCATCGAGGGCCTCGAAGGTACAGCGTTCAACGACACACTCACCGGAAACGGTTCCGACAACGCCCTCTATGGTGGCCGCGGTGATAACACGCTCGACGGCGGCCTGGGCGTCGATATCGGCGGCGCGGATCTGAGCGATCGCGTGGGCGATGTGACGTTTACGCTCGCGGCGGGCGGGGCGCTGAGCACTTTGTTTGTGAACGGCGTCGCCAGCGGCACGATGCTTGGCATCGAGCGTGTCGATCTCAGCACGGGCGCAGGCGGAGATACATTGTTCGGCGGCGCGTTGGCGGATGTGTTCCGCACGGGTGCGGCAACCGACCGCGTGCGCGGCGGCGATGGCGCCGATCAGATCTTCGGCGAAGCCGGCGTCGATATTTTGCAGGGCGACGGCGGCGACGACATGATCGATGGCGGCGTTGGCACCGATTATCTCTACGGCCGCTTGGGTAATGACACGATCTACGGCCGCGATGGCAACGACAACATGTTCGGCGACGAAGGCGATGACGTGATGTTCGGCGATGTCGGCGTCGATCAATTGCTGGGCGATGTGGGCGCCGATGCGCTC